>Ga0194121_10000328_pt1 | contig 85058 bp, 123 predicted proteins | sample TA2MahCa50mmetaG_FD_148609 | JGI IMG/M metagenome (GOLD analysis project Ga0194121, IMG submission 148609) | Freshwater microbial communities from Lake Tanganyika, Tanzania - TA2015020 Mahale Deep Cast 50m | ecosystem: Environmental > Aquatic > Freshwater > Lake | place: Tanzania: Lake... | reverse complement strand
CAGGAAACGAACTAACAATGAAAAACATATACCATATAGACTTGGCTGAATTGTCTCAATCTGACTATACTAAGTTCTTGGACTTTTATTTACGTCACAAAACTGCATCTCCTTTTGAGATTGTAGAAGCGTGGAACAAATATGCGGGCAAATTGTCACGGCATGTTTTCATTAAAAAAGAAGAGAGGAGCGAAGAAGATGGCTACATTAGAGCAAGCAACTAAAGTGAAGAATTTTTTGTCCGAGAAGTATCTTGGACGAAGTATTAGTAAGATTAGTGTTGGTTTTGACAAAGACCCAACTGACTACAAGTTGTTTGTTTGGACTTCATATCAGTTTTGTGAGTATAGAATTGATGGTGTCGATATTGAATATATTCATAAGGAAGTCAGTCAGAACCCTAAAATTTACCTTAGCCCTTCGCAACCACCTGGAAGTAACGACAATGCTTTGATTACCTTAAACCGAGCGGGTCTAAGTTCGTTGTTGTCTTGTCTGGCACAGGTAGCAGGTGGAGAAAAATCTTCGTCGTGCATCATATGGTTCAATGATGTGGTACACGGCGGGAAATATACCAAGCACCTGCACGTCGTCATGGACAATGAAGGAGATATGGCATGAGCGTAAAATTTATCGCTACCATTGCTGGCGTCAATGGTCCTGTTGCTTCTGACGAGAGCGAAGCGGTGTCTCGGTTGCGTGAATATATGGAGACACATCTTGGGATGCGGCATTACCAAGACCTTAATCCTGATGGTAACTATCAGAACACGTTGTTCAAGTTGTATGAAAGGGAAGAGGGAAAAGAGGGAGAGGCATCTTTGAGCGGTGCAAGTGTTACTCAGGTCGAACCAGATGTAACCATTAGTCATTCACACTAAAGGCGGCTCTCATCCTCTACCCTAAAGGGCTGGCTTGCTCTGGTCGTTCGCTTCGCTCACTTCCGACGCAAGCCAGCATCTTCGATGTAGAGGTTTTCCCGCCGCCTATGGATAAACTTTAAGAAAATTTGGGATTTTTCCTGTAAAGTTTATTGGTAAAGAATCTACAATTTCAAATGAATTTTTATTTAGCATTGGCAGTATGTGTTGATTAAACTTCTTCAAATGATATTGTAACTCGATAACTCTTCCCTAATTCCAAGAATTTTTCAACCTGTTCAGCAATGTCACATTCAGGGTTGCGACTATCATCCATCATCGCATCCCATTTATCCATAACTTTCAACTTCTTTTTAACACTATCATCGTCAAATAGCGTCCAAATCTTGCTTGTTTGTATTTTTTTCATGTTGATCTAACCACTCAAATAGTTCTTTGCTGTTATGGTCTAATCCCAATGGGCATTCTTCCAATAATTCTTTTGGGCTAGCTGTACCATGAGGAGGACCTTGATCCCAATGATATTCTTGATCTAAATATCTATACCCAAATTTTTCCCTTATGCCAATAAAACCTTTGCTTTTTTCACAAAACACACCCAAAGTAAGGTTTCTAGAAAAAATCTTATATAAAAAATGCGTGATGAGGGAATCGAACCCCTTCGGCATCCACCTGACATGTTTAGTTGCCAACGCTTTTACAGAGCGCCGTCAGGAACACCACACAAGTCTCCAGCGTATACCAATTCCGCCACAGCCGCTTAGTGTTCAATGCGGCTGGTGGGAGTCGAACCCACATGCCCTCACGGACAGGAGATTTTTTGGCCCAGATGGGATTCGAACCCATATTCATCAAGGTTTGAGCTTGATTGCTTTGCCAAGTTTGCATACCAGGCCCTTTTACGACGAATATACCTCTTTCTCAATATCTTTCCTATTCTTTTCGCACCATTTTAAGAACTGATTTGCTAAATTATTCCAAATTGCTCTATCACTGCCCCACCAATCATATTCATCTTTTTCGCAATTGGCATCTAAAGTTCTGGAAAATCTTTTAACAAGTTCTCTAATTTCTTTGATTTTCATATTTGCTCCAACGGGACAATTGAGAATCGAACTCAAACCGGATTTTAAGCCGGGACACTTTAGCAAAGTGTTGCGACGAAGCCAATATTCGCCTTTGCCCCTCATTTTCTCCTATACAACAATTTCTCAATTTGGAATGGATTGTAATAACCTTCATTAAATTCTATCTTTTTATTTTTGTGTCCTATATGCCAGCATTCACAATGTTCGCACCGCCAAATATTATATTCTCCTACATCTTCACTTGTCATTTTTGCAGTTCTTTTCATTGATCATGCAGCATGCCACATTGAATCATGACAAACTTTTCTTGTCACTTCGCAACGAATCCATTTCATTGGTTTTTCGCTTTTTAAAAAAAACTTTATTGGCGATTGGGTAGTACATTATAACTTTTTGTTCGTAATATTCTACCGTCATGTCCGTTATTATTTCGATCTGTTCATCTGTGCAGGCCATGTGAACAGGTATCATGCCTTCCAACGTTAATTTTCCATCTTCAGGATTTATCCATTGACCTTTGGCTGTATAATGTATCGTCAATCCTTTTGTAATATCTCTAACTTTTTTATCCCAAGCTCGATGGTAACTGCGATTTATTTTCTTGCCATTTAAGGTTTCTGGGACTAAAACAAGCCAAACTTTCAAATCATGTTTCATAGTTTTCTTGGTACAATTAAAGTAGCACCGGAGGGATTCGAACCCATCACTATCCACGTTCTAAGCGTGGCGACTCCTACCAGTTGGTCTACGGTGCCATAATATTAAAGGAGCGAAATGGATTTGAACCATTGTTCCCTTTCGGGACTCCAGTTTTCTAGACTGGTGCAATAAGCCACTCTGCCATCGCTCCAACAATGCAACCTCACGTAATCGAAACGTGTCCTTCACTTCTTCAGAGTGACGTGCGACCTTTACACTAAGGTTGCGAACTAAGCGGAGAGAAAAGGAAATCGAATCCTCAGTATACTATTCATATACGCTAGTTTTCAAGACTAGTACAGCCTGCCAATAGCTGCCATTCTCTCCATATAATTAATCCAAATTGTCAAATAGCTAAGTTGATACAATCGGGGCATCAACTTGTCTTAGTTCTTTAACTTTATCTTCTGCCATAACTACATTTCCAGTTCCACCTGTTATGGCAATTTCAAATTCAAGGAATACAGCTACAGAAGGGCTATCATGTGTTTTCTTTCTGTATCTGAACGTCTTGAACTTTCCAATATACTCAGGTCCATCTTCAAGTTTAACTCTGTAATTTTTACCGGCAACTAAGTCATTTGTGGCTGGGATCATTTTGAAGACGGATTTTGTTTCAAAGTATCCTTCTTCTTGTTTGACCCAAGGAAAATCACTTAAAACTGGCATTTTTTACCTTTCTTGGTACAATTAAAATAAAAAAACCTCAGGAACCCGTTTAAGCTCCTGAGGTTTTCTGATCCTCTACTGTACAAGCCTAAACGGTCATTCTTCGTGTCCGCTGGATAACGAATAACTGAGTGAAAACAGGCTTGTAAACAAAAATTTCATTTATTTTTTCCTACTGATACATTTATCATACGCAGCAATTCAAAATTTTCAAGGTGAATTTTTGAATTTCTTGAAATTTATTTCCGATTCCACTTCTTTTTTAACTTCTTGAATTAACCCTTCCCAATCATTATGAGATTTTTGTCTGAATATTTTTACGGAAGGATACCAATTTAGTTGCCATCTCCAATCTGGTTGTGTAAATGGCAGCATAAGGAATCCAGATTTATTCAATGCTCCGGTTAGGTGAATAACGGCGGAATCGATTGAAATAATTAGGTCTAATTCCTGTATAGCTTGTGCTGTGTCGGTAAAATCGTTAATTTTAGCGTCTAGATCAATTAAGTTTAGATTTTCAGTTCCTTCAAGGAGATTTACAGATTCAAATTCTCCATTGATTTCCCAATTACGAATCATATTGTTTTTGACATCTAATTGTAGTTTTGTATCGCCTTTTTGTAAACTAAAAAGTTGAACATTTGGGATTTCTGCTAGAATAGCGAGCTTTTTTAGATAACAAGAGCGGTTTTGGTCACAGCTATCTTGTCTATTTCCAGCCCAAACCAAACCAATTTTAAATTTATTTGATTTTTCAATTAAATTTGTTTTTTGTTTTGGGAAAAGGTATTGCTCTAATGGAATTTTACTTAGGTCAGGGTCAAAATAATAGGGGAAAGAGAATACAGAAGCGACGTAATCATGGGGTGGTAATGGAGGTTTATAACCTTTAATTTTTGTCATTGCAAAGAAAAAAGCTTTCATTTTTTCTTCTTTATTCCAAAGTGTGGTTTCTACACCTAAGTTCTGGAATAATTCATACAGTTCTGGTTTAACTTCCAAAATTATTTTGCAGCCTTTTTCTTTAAGTTTTGGAAGATATCTGATGTATTGGATATAGTCACCAAATCCAGCTTCATCAAAGACTAATATTGTTTTGTCTTTGATATCTTCTTTACCATCCCATAGGGGTTTTTGATAGAAATTTTTAAAAGTTGCAGATGATCCCATGAAGGCTGGCCAGCTTTGCATTTTGGTTATTTCATTTTCTATAGGTGGATCAAATCTGTGTTCAAGTTCTTTTAGTCCTTCTTTAAATTGCTTTGTATAGAGATATGCAATAGCTAATTTTATTCTTACAAGAGGACAAGTTGGGAAGATTTCTTTGAGAGCTAAAAAAGCATCTAAAGCTTCTTCTCTCATGTTTAATTTTTCAGCTTTAAGAGCATAATCAACTAATTTAGCTATTTGTTCCATTCATTAAGGTAGTAATGTATTCTTGAGTTGCTTTTGCGATAGGTGGTAAATCTTGATCTGTTATTTCTTTGAATTGGTTTTTATCAATTAAATAAATTTCAAATATATCAAGAGGTCTTATTTTTGTTTCAAATGTAATGATTTCTATTTTAGCTGGAGGAATAAATTGATGACCGGCCTTGTCAAATTCGAACCAAAAATCAAGTATTTTTTTTGGAGGCGATATAAGATGATTTCCTTCTTTTAAAACCAAATTACTTTTTTCGTTAGTTAGAGCATTTTTATCATCTTTGTTGATTATAATTGCCATTTCGTTTAGGGTATCAAAATGAAAAAAAAGAGCTTCTTCTTCATTTATCCCAATAAAAAATCCATCTCTTTTCCATGTATCTGGACACTTTTCGTAATCAGCAACATGATTTAGTTCGAAAATTCCAATTGATGGAGGATAAGGCAGGAGATGTCTAATTGATTTGTGGAAAAAAATAGACAGAGATTTTGATTTTAGTTTCTTCATTATCTCAATATAACAGAAATGTGGCAAAAATCAATATATAAATAAGTGAAGACATTTAGAGAATTTTACGAATTAATGGAAGCACCTTTGCCTGGCGGACCTGGGGGAATTGCTTCTCCTGCTGGTCTTCCTGGTGGTCCATCTCCTCTTGGCGGCGGCGCTCCTCCTCCAATGGGTGGAATAGGTGGTCCGCCTCCTCCAATGGGCGGTGGTGGGCCTCCTCCTCCAATGGGTGGAATGGGTGGTCCTCCGATGGGTGGCGGCGCTCCTCCTCAACAACCTGTATTTAAGATGAAGACTCCTGATATATGGGACATCCTAGATAAGATTGTTGGTAATAAGAATTGACTTTAGTTTAAATTATTGTTAAAGTTTTAAGTCTAATGGGATTTAAAACTTTAATTTTTAGCGATTTACATGTCGCTCAACATAAAAAATCAGTTAATAGATTACATGATTGCCTGAAAGTTCTTGAATGGGTATATCAGACAGCTGAAGAACATAAGGTTCGAGATATTATTTTCGGTGGTGATTTATTTCATGATCGAGAAAAAATAGATGTATTAGCATATCATTTGACTTTTGAACTTATTGAAGCTCATTCTAATAAGTTCAATGTCTATTTGCTTTTAGGCAATCATGATCTTTGGTATTTCGACAAATGGAACATTAGCAGTCTAAAGCCACTTTCTGCTATTAAAAATGTAATAGTAGTAGATAAACCTAGTGTACATATCATCAATGGGTACAAGGTGGACTTCTTACCTTTTACTCATAATCCGCTTGAACATATGGAAGAGTTAAAAAAAAATGAATCAGAAATCTTGGTTGCTCATATTGCTATTGATGGGGCTAAATTGAATGCGACTCAAATTTCTGATGTTGTGGTTGAGCATGATGGGGAGATGATAAAAGTTTCTAAGGATTCATTTTCTCATTGGAAGCATGTTTTTTTGGGTCATTATCATTCTCCGCAACAAATCTCTGATAACATTGAATATATTGGATCGCCATTACAGTTAGATTTTGGTGAAGCTTTTCAAAAAAAACATTTAATTATTTTCGATTTTAAGAGTAAGGAAAAGCAGTATATTGAAAATACTATAAGTCCTAAACATTTAGTTATAAAAGATGATGATATCGATAATCACGAAATAAAAAATAATTTCGTAAAAATACAAACTTCTAATGTAGGTACTGTTGATCTTGTTAATTTAAAAAATCAATTACATTCTCATGGGCCTGGGACTTTGCAGATAGTACCAATTGCCAAAAAGGATTCTGATCACATTGTTAAAGATGCAAAAGCTATTTTAACAAACAAGGATGAAATGATTGAAAATTATCTTGAACAAATTGAGACTACTTTAGAAAAAAAGGTTTTATCAGAAATTGGTAAAGATATATGCAAAGAAGCAAAATTGTAATTGGAAGTTTTAATTCAAAAACATGGAATGATTACGGAATATGTTGGGTTGCTTCTTTAAGCAAAATTAAATTTGCTGGTGATGTGGCGATAATAAATGAAGGATTATCGCTGCAAATTGTTAATCATTTAAAAAAAATAAATATAAATATTGTTGAAAATTTATATGATTTTTTAGAAGGCAAAAATGGTATTGTGGCAATTTGGAGTCATAGAGCTTTTTTTCAAGATAATATTGATGACGTTTTTGAAATAGCAAAAGGTAAAATTTGTTCTGGGAATGATTTTATAAATGATTTTTATGCTTTCGATTTGTGTTATTTTGATTTCTTAAAAGGGACTGTAAATTGTTTGTCTGATTGCGGAATTAATTCGATTTCTGCAATTTGGGCTTCTTGTCATAATAAAAAAGAGATAAGCAACATATGGAATTACAAACTAGATTATTCTTTGCAATGGGAAAATGGATTTTATCATAATAAACAAAAAATTAAAGTGTTATCAATCCCTGAAATAATGAGGAAATCACCAGCAGGATGCAAGTTGTATTTTTACGATAGGTTTAATGAAGAATATAAGATATGGGATGCTTATTTTAGAGGTAAAAGTTTTGAAAAAATTAAAAATAAGATATTTAAAGGCAACTAATTTTAGATGTTTTGGCCCAGAAGGTATAGAGTTAAATTTTGATGAATATAACAATATTGTTGTTATAAAGGGCAAAAACTTAGATACTGCTAGTGAAAAATCCAGTAATGGTGTTGGTAAAAGTTCTATTGCTGACATTATCATTTATGGTTTTTATGGAGAAACTTTAAGAAAGCCTAACCAAGTAGATGTTATAAATTATCAAGAAAATAAAGTAATGAGCATAGAAATCATTTGGGATGATTATAGGCTCGTCAGAACAATGGAAGTTAAGAAGGAAAAAGTTAAACATACATTGCATTTATGGTCAAGCCCAGAACATATTTGGAATGAGGACACTTTGGAATCTAAAGGCGGTGTCCCAACTACACAGAAACTAATTAATGGCTTATTGGGTATTAATTATGATACTTTTGTCAATATATTTATTTTTTCAGACACTTCTCATTTTTTAGAATGCCAAGCAGATAAAAGAAGAGATATTGTTGAAAGTTTGCTTTCTTTAGACAAATATAGAGTTTGTCATGATATAGCTAAAAAAAGAATTAAAGATGTAAAAGAAGAAATTGCATTATTGGCTAATGATTATCAATATTCTTTAAATGAAATTAACAACTGTAAAGAAAGACTTAAGCTTTTGGAAAGTAAGGAGAAAATGTGGAAAGAACAGAAGATTAAAGAATTAAATAATCTTCTGCAACAGATAAAAGCAAAGAGAGAAGAATTAGACAAGACCGATGATGGAAGTGAATTGGCTAAATATGAAGATGCCCAGGAACAAATAGAACAAATAAAATTGAAATTAAATGAACTCGAAGCTTCTAAGAAAAAATCCAATGAATTGCTACCATTGGCTACGGAAAAATATAATAGTTCAAGTTCCGAGTGTTCTAAACTTACTTTGAAAATTAACAAATTGGCTCAAAATGAAACAATTTGTTGCGATACATTAAAAGAAAATGAAGCGAAAATAAAGAATATTGAAAAAAATTGTCCTTATTGCGAAGCTCCAATCAGTCAATCTAAAATTTCAAACATTATTGGTGTGGCTACGCAAAAGATTACTTCTGCTAAAGAAGAATTAATTAAAATAAGAGAAAATTTAAAAATATCAAATGATGAATTTTCTGTTTATGATAAAAGTAAGAAATTAATGGAAAAAGGAATGGCTGATTGCAATGGTAAAATTACACGGTTCAATAAAGAAATAACTGATTGCCACACAATGCTTTCAAGATTGACTAGCATAAGAAAACCAGAAGCTAATAAAGATACATATTTGCTTCAAGAACAAATGAAAGATTTAAAGAATCAGGCGTTGATTAAGCAAACAGAAAGCGAAGGAGCAAGTCCATTTACAGAAATCAAAACGCAAGCTGAGGAAGAACTTAAAAATAGAACAGAAGATTCCGATAATAAAAAGAAGAAATTAGAAGAAATTGAAGCAAAATTGCCTTATTTTGATTTTTGGATTAAAGCTTTTGGTGATGGAGGTATTAGAAAATATATCATTGATGGAATCATTCCTACATTAAACGAGAAATTAGCTTATTGGATGCAGATTTTGATTGATGGAAAAATAAAAATTGAATTTGACAATCAGTTTAAAGCTACCATTGATCGTTTCCCATTTAATGACCGTCCTTATGTATATGAAGGCATGTCTGGTGGCCAAAGGCGTCGGTTAAATTTAAGTATTTGCCAAGCTTTTGCCAATATCATGATGCTAAATTGGGGCACATATCCCTCAGTTATATTTTTAGACGAAGTAAGTATGAATATGGATGAAGATGGTGTAGAAGGTATTTATCAAATGATTTGTGAGTTAGCTAAAGACAAACAGGTTTTTGTTATCGATCACAACAAAGATTTACTTAATTTGCTTCAAGGCAATGACACTATTAATTTAGAAATGAAAAATGAAATAACCACAAAAACTTGAATTGCATAGTCATACGCAATCCATTAAAATATATTTTTGGCTTACCCAAAAAAGATTAGTAGTAGGCAAATGATGTTTAAAGTTCAAAAAAATAAACTCAAGATTGGTAAAGGACAACTCAAATTCTTCAAAGAAATTTGCAGAAGAAGTAAAAACCTGTACAATGCTACACTTTATGAAACTAGACAATACTTTTTTCAATGTGGACAATTCTTAACTTATAACAGTGCTTATCATGTAATGAAGGGATCGAAAGAATATAAGAATTTGCCAACAATGGCTGCTCAACAAACCATGAAGATAGTGGAACGTAGTTTTCGCTCATTCTTCGGCTTGCTCAAGAAGAAGCAAGGTGGTAATTATAATCGTCCTGTTAATATACCTGGCTACTTGCCCAAAGATAGCTATTTTGTTTTTATTTATCTTATATTAGAAAACAGGTGTGGCAAAGGTTGGTTCACGCTACGAGTACCAAAGGAATTACAAAGTAAGTTTAATTTCAAAGAATTTCATTATCCTGTACCACCAACAGTAACAGGTAAAGTCAAAGAAGTAAGAATTTTACCTAAAAATAATGCTAAATGGTTTGAAATTGAATTTGTTTATGAAGTAAAGGAGAAAAACCATGACTTAAATAAAAAGAATGTTTTATCAATAGACATTGGAGTAGATAATTTTGCAACTTGTCTATCTAATATTGGAAAATCATTTATTCTAGATGGCAAAGAAATGAAAGCCATTAATCAGTATTACAACAAACAAAAAAGCAAAATTCAATCTATCTATGATAAACAATCTATTAAATATGGCAGTAAAATTTTTGGTTTTGGTGATAAGAGAAATAGGCAAATTAATGAATATTTAAATCAATATGTTAATTTAATTGTGCAAATTTGCATAATCAATAAAATTGGCAATGTCATTGTTGGAGAAGGTTGGAAAGCACAAAAATGTGCAAATAATGGCAAACGTAATAATCAAAATTTTACAATGTTATCATTTGGAAAATTTGCTTGGAAATTACAAGCAAAGTGTCAGTTAAATGGTATTGAATTTAAAACTCAAAACGAAGCATATACTTCCAAGTGTGATCATCTTGTTGGAGAAAAGATGTGCTACCATGAAAAATATCTTGGCAAACGTAGTCCTTGGGGATTATTTAAATCAAGTGTAGGAAAAACTCTTAATGCTGATGTGAATGGAGCATTAGGTATTATGATAAAAAGTACAGGGGAGAGAGACATAGTTTCTCAACTCAATAGTGGCACGGTCACTGTGCCGAAAAGAATAAGGTTGAGAGAAATCCAACAAACTTCTTCTGTGCGATTAGCTAGAAATATTTTTAGTTAATCCAAATTTCATTATTTTTTTGAAATAAGTGGCCTAAATATTTCTCACAATTAGAATAGATGAGGCACTGATGAGTCATTTTGTTAGAGATTTTTATCCTGGAATGGGAAGGGCAGTAGCAGAAAGAACAATACTAAGAAAAAAAGAGAACGGTGAATGGGAAACATGGGGCGATGTCTCAAATCGAGTCGCATTAGGCAATTCTTTACTATGCAATTCTAAAGAAGAACAAAAAGAAGAATATAAGATATTAAAGAAGCATCTGGAAAAAGCCGTCATCATCATGTCTGGACGGCATTTACAACATGGCGATGAGACACAACCAGAACGTACACAAGAAGTTTTTACGAATTGCGCAACTAGTTGTAGTAGTTTTGCAATGTTCTATCTCTTGATGTCCGGTTCAGGAGTAGGCAGAAGCTATGACGACGATATGATGTTGGTTAATTGGGATAATGCACCAAATTTAAGGTGTGTAATTGATGATAAGCATCCTGATTATGATTATTCTGCACATGAAAGTGTAAGGGATGCAAGACACAAATATGGAAAAGGCAAAGATATTCTGTGGTATGAAGTCGAAGATACGAGAGAAGGTTGGGCAAAAGCTCTAGAAGTTTGGGAAAATGCAGCCTTTGAAAAAATTCATAAAGATAAATTACTTATTTTAGATTTCTCGAAAGTGCGACCCAAAGGGGCATTAATTAAAGGCATGCAAAATCGCCCTGCTAGTGGCCCTGTTCCCCTTATGAATTCATTTCAAAAAGCATTGACTCTTAAAGGGGCCGGTTTACCACGTTTTATGCAATCAATGTATGTCGATCATTACTTTGCAGAATGTGTGCTTTTTGGTGGTGCTAGGCGCAGCGCACGCATGTCTACAAAATATTGGAAAGACCCAACAATATTCCAATTTATAACAATCAAAAGACCAATTGAATATTATGGACAAAATGTAGAAGAAATTATTGAAACAAGAAAAAACTTTGTCATAAAACCAAATAGTTTTTTGTGGAGTTCAAATAATTCGATCTTAGTTGATAAAGAATTTTGGGAATTAATAGAACTTAAGAGAAATAATCCAAAATATGATTCTAGTTTGGCCAAACATGCTAGAAAAGTATTTAAATTAGCAACAACGGCTGCGTATGGCGATGGAACAGGCGAACCAGGGTTTATTAATGTTGACAAATTAAATGTTAATTATGAAGGTACAGATAATTTTAAAAAGGAGATAGTAGGAAGTAGAAAATATCAAATTAATGACGATACGCACCTTTATTTGAACAGGTTGCTGAAGAAGGCACTTAAGAAAAAATACTGGATGATTGTCAATCCGTGTGTTACGGGTGATACCTGGGTTTTGACTGATGGCGGTCCCAAAATGGTTCAAGATTTAATTGACGTGCCATTTAATGCTATCGTTGATGGAAAGCCCTATAAATCTCACGGATTTCTAGAGATAGGTGAAAAAGATGTATTTGAATTAAAAATAGATAGAGGATATTCAATAACAGCTACAGCAAACCATAGATTTTTAGTAATAAGAAATAAAAAACGATATTGGATAGAATTGCAATCAATCAAACAAGGAGACAAATTATTAATCAATAAAAGCGTCGATAAATTTAAAAGCATAAAATATATTGGTAAACAAAAAGTTTATGATTGCAATGTTGCAAAAGTAAATTGTTATTGTGGCAACGGATTTAAATCACATAATTGTAGTGAAATTCCCATTGCTCTTTGGGGTGCTTTTTGTGTCATTGGTGATTTAGTTCCTTATCATGCGGATACTCTTGATGAAGTTGAAGTAGCAGCTAGGGCCATGACCAGGGCTTTAATTAGAGTAAATACTATGGATAGCATTTACTCTCAGGAAGTTCAAAGAACAAATAGAATTGGCATAGGACTAACTGGCGTTCATGAATTTGCCTGGAAATTCTTCAAATTAGGGTTTAGAGATTTAATAGATGAAGAAAAGTCTGCTGAATTTTGGATGTTTTTGTCTAGAATCAAACGTGCAGTACAAGATGAAGCTGAAAAATACAGTGCTAAATATGGTTTATTACCTCCACACACTGACGTTACCATAAAACCAAGTGGTTCTGTATCTAAGCTATTTGGTCTTACAGAGGGATGGCATCTTGCAGCAATGAAATGGTACTTGCGATGGGTGCAGTTTAGCAAAAGTGATCCTTTGGTGGAAGCTTACAAAAAGAATGGTTATCCTTGCAGAGAGTTGATAAAATATCAAAATGCTGTTATCATAGGATTCCCCACAATACCAGAAATTTGCAATCTGGATATTGGCGATAAATTAGTTACAGCAGGAGAGTGCAGACCAGAAGAACACTATAAATGGCTCATGTTAGGCGAAAAATATTGGCTTAGGGGGGTTACTGAAGATGGTGAACCTCTAAAAAGAGATAGTGGGGGACAAATTAGTTTTACGCTTAAATATGAACCTAAAAAGATTAGTTTCATGGAATTTGCGAAGACATTTAGAAAATACCAAAAGCAAATTAAATGTTGTTCAATTATGCCTCAAGAAGAAGAAGCAAGTTATGAATATTTGCCAGAAGAACCTGTAACTAAAGCACAATATGAAGATGTATTAAATCAAATTAAGAAAGCTATGCAAGAAGATGTTGATTATGCTCATGTAGATTGTGCAACTGGTGCTTGTCCTGTTAGTTTCAATAAATAAGGTTTGAAATGTGCAAATATATTTTTATTGCTGGTTCTACTATTTCTGGAATCGGCAAAGGAATCTCCGCTGCTTCTATTGGATTGCTTTTGTCTCTTCGTGGATATAAAGTAACTCCTATTAAAATGGACGGGTATCATAACGATAATGCAGGAGTTTTGTCCCCAAATGAGCATGGGGAAGTTTATCTTCTTGATGACAAATCTGAAACTGACCTTGATCTTGGGCATTATAGCCGAATTGTTGGTGTCGATCTTTCATCAAAGAATATATTGACAAATGGTAGTTTGTATAAAGAAATTTACAAAGAAGAGGATGAAGGTAAATATTTAGGTCAAACAATTCAAGTTATTCCTCATGTAACCAATAAGATACAGCAAAAATTAGTAGATTTAGGGAAAGAAAGTGATGTGGTTTTGGTTGAAATTGGCGGTACGATTGGAGATATTGAAAACCAAGCTTTTCTGGAAGCAGCTAGACAATTTAAGCAAAAATATTGGAATGATGTGTTAATTGGTCTTGTTGCACCTATATTCTGGATTTCAATTATAAAAGAATTTAAGACCAAACCTTTGCAACAGGGTGTTAAGAATTTACAATCATTTGGCCTACAGCCCGATTTCTTGATTTGCAGGTTAATTAACGCTGCTGGTATAGAATTCTCGACTAAAATATTAGATAAAGTAGCCAATTTAACAAATATTCCAAGAGATGCTGTTTTTGATGCCCCTGATGTTAGCAATATCCATAAAGTGCCGCTCGAATTTTACAATAGAAATGTAGATGATTTAATAATAGACAAGTTTGGGTTTAAGAGAAATATGTGCCGTATTCACAAATATCGTGAATTAGTAGACAAATTCGATTCAGATTTACCTTCTGTAACCATAGGAATTGTTGGCAAATATACAAATTGTGACGAAGCATATTTGAGTTTGAAAGAAGCATTACATCACGCCTCTATTAATAATAATTTTAAAGTTAATATCAAATGGATTATAACGGAAGAATTAGAGACAGCTAAAGATTTGCGTGGAGTATGGAAGCATTTTGAGGATGTATCTGGAGTAATAGTTCCAGGTGGATTTGATAAAAGAGGCGTATTATCTAAGATCAAGGCTATTCATTATGTTAGAGAAAAGAAAATGCCATTTCTTGGTATTTGTTTAGGTCTACAATGTGCAGTTATTGAATTTGCTAGGAACGTTTGTGGACTAGAAGATGCTAATAGTCAGGAATTCGATCCAAATTCAAAAAACTTAGTGGTGCATTATGTAGAAGGTCAACAAAATTTAACAAAGAATAAAGTTTCTACCATGCGTCTTGGTGCTTATGACTGTGAATTAACCAAGGATAGTCATGCTTATGAATTATATGGTAAAAAGATTATAAGTGAAAGACATCGCCATAGATATGAAATTAATCAAGAATATATAGATTTATTAGATAAAAATGAATTTAAAGTGACCGGGATTAATCCAGAAACTAAGTTGGTTGAAATTATGGAGATTAAAGATCACCCTTATTTTACTGCTTGCCAATTTCACCCTGAATTTAAGTCTAGATTAACTACACCATCACCTTTATTTTCAGGATTAATCAAGGCTGCAATAGCTTTCCAACAACAAAACACTAAATAATAACATGAATTTTAAGCAATATTTAATTACAGAATCAAGAGAATACTTAGGCCATAGAGTAGGAGATATTCTTACATCCGTACATGAACTTATCGCAGCTGGGAAACAAGTAGGCACACGTCAACTTGTTAAGAGTGTAGAAACCATAGTAATTGAAATACGTAAGGTTTTACATAATAGCTGGCCAAGGACTGAATACAAGTACCTTAAAAAGCTACAGAAATGCGGTGTAGCTTTGATGCGAGCTATTGATGAAAAAGGTGATTTAAGAGAAATTCTAAATAGTGTTAGAAATGAATTAGAAAGTGTATCAGAGAAAATAGGTGTTCCTGTCAATAACCTAGGCAGAAAGAAAAAGGAAGAACCTGCTGAAGAAAAGAAGATGCCTCAAATGCCACAAGGACAAGAGCAGCCACCTGAAATGCCTCAACAACCACCAAATGGTTAGCGTTGATTAAAATGATGGAAGCTGGCATTACGCAACCATTCTTTTAGTCCTTTTGCTTTATTTTCAACTTCATCTAAAGCCTTCCAAATAGCGGAATAACCTTCGCTTGTAGTCCCATCTGAAGAAATCATGATTTGCTCAGCCTGTTGCACTTTTTCTTTAAAAGATGCTAATATTTTTTTAACTATATTTGGATATTCTGATTTTTCCTTTGCTACTCTATTTAATTCATCGTTTTTATATCTTTCATTTTCACCTGCATGGAATTTTTTTGCTTCTTCAGCGGAATTAAATACTTTTGTTTCCTGCGGTTGCTCCCATTTGCCACCAACTCTTGCTGCTTCTTCTCTGTCGGCAAAATAACTTGCGTTACCTCTGTCAAACATGTCTCCATATCCATATTGCATTATTTTCCAAACAGGTTGCCCAGGATGATATTTTCCCGTTACATTAACTGGTCTTACTCTAGTCCAATTACTTTTTTGAGCCTCAGCAACTCCTTTGTCATGATAAAGAGTTGTTCCGGTGACATGCCTGCCTTCATAATCGTATGAATCAACAGCCCAAATTTGTGATTCGTTAGCTTCTTTGATTATATGGTAAAATTCGTAAAATCTCTTCATAACTTTATTTATTGTTGTTAGTATTATTCTTTATTAGCTATATATCTTTAACTAGAAAGGACATATATGAATATAAATCAAATCGAAGAACTGAGAAAGTGCGCACTTAGTTTCCCTTATTTCGTTAAAAATTACATCAAAATTCTACATCCAAAGCATGGAATTATTCCTCTAAAATTATATCCATTTCAAGAAAGACTTATAGAATGTTATGAAAATAATAGGTTTGTAATAGGCACTAAATTCAGACAAGGTGGTTTTACTACAACGACAATTCTTTATCTCTTTTGGAAGTGCATGTTTGGATTAGATAAAAGTTGTGTAATGATTTCTAAAACTGATAGGGAAGCTTGCAGTTTAATGAAGATTGTGAATTTTGCTATAAATCAATTGCCTGAATGGATAAAACCTAAACTTAGTAAAGATAATGACCATCAAAAGACATTTATAGAAACTAGTTGTAAATTGTTTTCTTATACGCCTCAAGCAACATGTGGTCAAGCATTAAACCATTTATTCATTGACGAAGCAGCTTTTTATAATGATATGGAAAGTCATTGGAGAGGTATGTTTCCTGTCTTAAGTTGTGGTGGTAATTGCATAGTCCTTTCAACAACAAATAGAGACAATAATTGGTTTTATAAAACATATACAAATGCTCTAGACAAAAAGAATAATTTTTATATATTTAAATCAGATCACACAGAACATCCAGAACATACTCTTGAATGGTGTAAAGAAATGAAGAAAATAATGGGAGAAGAAGGCTATAGGCAAGAAGTATTACAAGAGTTCATTTACTTGAAAGAAGCTGATCCCGATGCTGGTAGAAAGGATAATATTTATAAGAAAATTTATCATCTTGGTTATACTCAAGGCGTTGAAGATCAAGATGAAGGAAAATCGATAATGGAATTGGATTTACTTGGAGAACGTTACAATAGTGGATATTATGACGGATTCATGGCTGCTAAAGATAAGAAATGGTATATTGTAGCCGAAGGTAGCGATTCTGTTAGATGGATGGGCAAACCTAATGAAAGACTCTACTATGATTGGGTTGAGAATAAAAAAGATGCTATTGCTTTTAATACTCAAAAAGAAGCTGGTGAACTACCCCTACCCTAAAGGGTAGGGGCTTCGTACTTCATCCTCAACCGCCCTTGAATGCTCTTAGGTCTTACATTGAGTCCATACGCTAACTCCGTAGTTCCTACGGTTCTTTTTCCTTCGTTAAGGATGTTAACAGCAGCGTTCTTATCACGGTTATGTTTTGCCTTGCACTTCGGACAAATCCACTCTCTAATCTTAAGAGGTAGTGAGTCCATGACAAAACCACATTTTGAACAAGTCTTGCTGGATGGAAACCATCTATCTACTTTGATGACCGTCCTGCCACACCAATTCGCCTTATACTCAATCTGTCTGACTAATTCAGACAAACTAACATCGGCAATGGATTTAGCAAGACAATGATTACGCATCATGCCACTTACATTCAACGTCTCCAGACAAATGACTTGGTTCTCGTCAATTATCTGACGACTTACTTTATGCAAATGGTCGCTGCGTATGTTCGCAATCTTAATATGCACCTTGGCAAGCAACTTCCTGGCTCGTTCACGATTATTGCTACCAAGTTTCTTCCTATGCAGGTTCTTGTTTAATGCTCGTAGTCTTTTTTGCAAACTACGATACGGACGGATGTTCTTATACTCTTTGCCAGCAGAAGTTGTTGCTAAAGCACAGATGCCAAGGTCTATACCAACTTCCTTCTTAACCTTGTGGAGTGGCTTAATTTCTCGTTCAACGAGAATAGCAACAAAATACTGACCGGCACGATTGAGGCTCACAGTTGCATGACGTATTCCTCTAAGGAGGAAGTTGGCTTAGACATAACTCCTTTTGCAGACATAGTTAAGGAGTTGGTAACAACTAAAGCCTTTCTAGAAGGCCGGTTTGAAGGTACGCCCAAAGAAGAACAGATTATGATGAGTAGCAGGGATATGGAACGCTGGATAGCCCTTGGAAAAGTGTCTGGATACTATGCGGCTCTATCACCGTGGGTTAAAAAACATTGCAAGACACTAACAGTAGATTTGAACTTATACACAAAATCTATAACAACAGAAGTTAAAGAGCACTTCAACAAGCAATTCGCACACGAGTTTATGTTGCAATAATTTTAATGCCTTGTTGTTTTATCTTGGCAATTAAGGTTTCAATTTCTTTATTGTTTACTGCTCGGCTACCAGGCAAATAAACAGTGGTGTTAAAACCATGTTTTTTTGAGTCAGTTGCGGTTGCTAGTACGCAATAATCTAATGCTAACCCGCATACAATGACATTTGTAACATTGTGTTCTTTAAGGTAGGTTTCTAGTGTAGTAGGTTTTTGTGATCTTAGTTTGCCACCAAAACCAGAGTAAGAATCTTTATCTGGCTCTGTTGCTTTGTCGAAAATAGGTCCATTTACTTCAAGGTCTGGAACAAATTGTGAGCCGAAAGTGTTTACAACACAGTGCGAAGGCCATTGTCCCCCTTGTCCTTTGAAACTTACGTGATTGGCCGGATGTAAGTCCGCAGTATATACGACAATTCCTCCGCTGTTACGTATATTATTGGCTAAATTGTTTACATACGGAATGATTTCTTTTGCCCCTGGGACTGGTAAAGAGCCATTCACGAAATCATTTTGAACATCCACCACAATTAGTGCGTGTGATGCGTCGTAATTTTCAAAAATAAACCATTCGTTAGTGGAAATTCCAAGTGATTTCTTAGCTAAGGCAATTGCGTCCGATGTTCCCGCATCAACTCCATATTTACGTAGTTTTAGCCATTCTGTAAATGTCTTCATGTACTATCTATCTATGCTGTGAATTTATCGTTTAGGTTATTCATGATAATTCATTAAGCAACATAAATATTATGAGTAATTTGGGCATAAATAGGGTATGACGTTCAGAGAATGGATTGGCATGAATGAAATGCCAATCAGGACTTTTGATTTGCAGGGTGATTGGAATCCTGCTAACCCACGTAAATATGGCTACACTAAGCAAGATGTTGGCATATTAAATAATCCTGCTGGTGTAGAAAAAATACATAAATTATGGTCAAATTCCAAAAATACTTTTGATTTGTATTTTATAAAATCAAAAGATGCTTATAAACATGTGGAAGTAGGTGAAGTTTCTCCTCAATGGGTTAAAGAAAATCTTAAAGTTGATATAGAACCAAAACCAGATGCTATAACAATAATATTCACTAATAATGTTGGTGATCAAAAAGTGCCAATGACTGCCTGGATTATCGCTCATAGATTAGGACATGCGATAAGAAGAACTGATGTTTTTAATGACAATTTCGCTAAAGAAATAACAAGAGATTTTTATGACTTAGCAAACCAAGTTTATGGTATCGAAAAAGGATCGGATATCTATGAAAGAAATACAAAATTGCGGCCTTTAGCTTTAGCTTTAGGAACAATGAGGTCAGCTAGAAAAGAGAACTTACGTAATTTTAATGAATTAGCTTATGAATTAGTAGCTCAATACATAACAACTGGAAAAATAACCTTTGCCCCAATTCCGGCCAGCTTAATTACAAGAAGAAGATTTGCTTGGGGAAATCCAGCACATGATAGAAAATATACAAAACTTAAAGGTGAAGAATTAACTGAATGGGATGAAATTGTAAAAGGTTATGCTGGGAAGTATGAGTATTACTTAGATACCATTTTCGATTCATTAGAAGGTAAAATGTTTGTCATGTAACTCAATTAGTATATGATAGGCATTGATCCTGGGTTAGAAGGCGGTATAGCAATAATATCGGATGCAGTTAAAGTAATCAAAATGCCTACTCTTATAAATAAAAAGGGCAAAAAAGAGTTGGACATTCTTTCTATTATCAAATTTCTAAAAGAATCTAAAATAAAGAAAGCTTATATTGAACAAGTAGGAGCTATGCCAGGTCAAGGTGTTACTTCTATGTTTAATTTCGGAATGGGTTATGGTATCTTGCTAGGAGTTTTGACAGCTTTGAAGATAAAATATGTGAAAGTAATACCCCAAAAATGGAAAGGGATAGTTTTAGAAGGGACCGAGAAGGATAAGGAAGCGGCTATTCAATTCTGTCAAAAAACATACCCAGAAGTGAATTTGATACCAGAAAAATGCAGGACTCCTAGCGATGGAATGGCTGATGCATTATGTATAGCTGCTTATGGACTTCAATTTGAAGGTTCGCCTGATTCAAGAAAATAAATCATACGCCATAGCCTGTCAATCTCGCCACTTTCAATTAATTCAATAGGTGTTCGGCCTTCGAAAGCATTATTGGCCTTATTTAACCAGTCTTCGATTGCTTCATTCTTAATTACTTTGGAAAGAGCTTCTGTTATTCTTTTTCTTTGGATTTCATAACCATCAAATTTACGTGGATTTGGAACATCTACATCTGCTTGTATAAAGTCTATGGTATATGGTTCTATAACCTGACCGGAGACTTCATTCATCATATCGTAATTAGAATACCCAGATGCTCCCCACGCCCACCAATCACCAAGACCATTGATGGCAATAGCGATTTGAATTTTCATTTTAAATGAACCATTTTTTGTTGAATTGCATGCCTTAAATCTTTTAAACTGTAATGTGTCAGACCCCCTAATAAGGGAGCGCTAACTGCTGCTGCGGCTAATTTGTTAGGTAGAAAATCCAAAGTGCTTCCATAATTATATCCTAGATAGCCTCCTGCTCCTGCCGCTGCTAATGTGGATAAAGGCGAAGCTGCTGCAAGTGCTTTATCCGCTGCCCAATAAGCCCCTTTTTTGAGTTTGCTACTCCATGTTTTGGCCTCATCTTGCTTCAGCCATTCTTTAAATCCCATTATTTATTTATAGTGTGAATCCTCCTTCTTGATCAAAAATTACTTTACTGGATGACCTTCCGCCAAGTTCCAAAATTAGTTCTTCTAGTGATATTTCTCCAATCTCAAAAGGTAATAGTCCTAGATTGTCTGTGGGGGGTTTGTTTACAGCTAAAAAGGTCCAGGTATATTTCCTAAGATGTTTTTCGTTTTTGATATCCGTTATTTCAATAAACAAAATAGGCAAAATAGAGAACTTATTTTCGTGAATTAATTTCAAGTTCCATATTCTGCCTTTTTTTATTTTAGAATTATTAGGTTGGCAAAGGTTGTCTAATTGGCCTAATACCTGATATTCACCATTTAACAATTTGTTTTTTATATTTTTGCCAGGTTTTCCTTTTGATATATTCAGAGAAATTTCGATAACGTCTAATTTATATGCGTCTAGCGATAATTCTCCTTTACAAAACTTGAAAACTTCTGACATATTTTCTCTTTATGTATTGGTTTGGCTTTTCTGGATGCATTTCTGTATAATCTGCATTCCATTCGAAAATGTCAGTTCTAGCTGGACGTAAACTTGGTGTTATTGTTTGTCCTGCTCTAGTCTTTCTTACCAAAGTCTTATTTTCAACATAAGCACGAATAGCTGCTACTGTCATTCTATAGGCAGATTTAGTATCATATCTTTGTCTATTACTTAACCATATAAACAAAACATGTGCAGGATCACCTTTACCCCTAAAATCACCATGTTTAAGAGCGTTCAAGAAAGACTCTATTTTTTCTTTGCCGTACCAAAGATATGCTTTGCCAATAGCCCCTATAACTCCAGCACTATAATGAATCATATCATTTTTTCTAAGCCATGCTATTTCATTTCTATAATTGTTTTCGAAATCTTTTATTTCTTGTTCTGTAGGTTTTGTTTTCTTTTTAACACATCCATTCATCAACTGGCTAACAATTGTTTGAATTCTTGTTTGCCGTGCCATCTTCTGTATCCTTTTTGAAAAAATTGTTTTTATTTTCTTCTAAAAATTGAACTAAACGGTTTAAATTATCAGGCATCAACAATTCCATCCATAATTCATAAGGTAACGTAACAGGATATTTCATTGTATATAAATTTACGAGCATGATTTAACTTTTCGATTAAATCACTAGCCTCTTCTAAAGAGATTTCCTTATTTTTAAATCTTTGCAAAATCTCTTGACCTGTCATTATATCTCCAAAATTTAGCTAACCGTTTGGCCAGCTTCAGGAGTTTCTTCAACCTTGGGCAACCAAACATTACCGCTACATGGAGCAGAGTCGGGAACCTTCCATCCCTGTTCCCACTCAAAAATGTCACCCTGTTTCTGGTAAATCTTTTTAGCTTCTTTTCCAGCCGCTGCTGCCGTAATAGCAGAAAGGGTTTTCTTATAATACACTAATGGATTAGCGTAGGTTCTTTTTCCTTCCTTACGGGCTGATTGAGTCCATAGGTAGAGAGCCTTGGCTGGGTCGCCTTCTCCAGTAAATTGTACTGCGCAAAATCTGTCAACGAAAGGAGCTACGACAGCCTCCCCCCACCAAAGAATCGCCTTGGCAAGCACTGCCTGAATATCAGCACGAATGTTCTTCAATCGGCTTGATATCCAATTGATAACGTCATGGTATTTCAAAAAGAACTCAGCAATTTCAGATTCAGAATACTGAGTGTTGCGGTTCAAACCCCACATCATGGCACGGCAAACAGCCGCCTTGTTAGCGGTAATCTTCTCTTCAGGATAGAGAAGACCCAACTTTTCATTAATCTTACGCCGTGCCCCAGAATCAGTAATGTAAAGCGCTTCTGGCGGAACATTCCAAGTCATGTACATCGGCCAACCACGCCCAGCCAGAATAATACCCTTAGCCCTATGTTGACCATCATGCATATTTCCTTGGGTGTTAATGGCAATCGATTCATGGCTTTGAATCCAACGCTCATTCTGAATGTCCCGCATACATGCTTGGGCACACTTTTCCTTGAGTGTACGGTTAACCGGCATATAAGCCAAAAGTTCTAAGGCCATTTCCGGTGTCACAAAGACAAGCTCGGAATATTGATGCGTGAATTTAGGATATTGGAACCAAGGCTTGGTTTTTCCAGGTTCAGTGGCAGCAAGACAGTAGTGTTCCATAGCTTCCAAAGAACGTCGCCATTCTTCTGGATTGAATGCTTTGGGGCACAATGGCCAATTAGCAGGCCATTCCTTCACTTCTCGAAGGTTAGATGTGTCTAAAGAGGCAGCTTTGATGGGAAGATGTCCGCCAGACATCCTTTCTGCCAGAATTTCCGCTACACTCAGCGTGTTAGGAGTTAAAAGCCCTGCATTAGTGGCTCGCCTTACAACTGATTCCATCTGACGCCGCTTACGTTGACGAGAACGCTTACTCATTTTTTTTACCTTCAATGGGTTAATCTTTCGGACAACAGTACATTCTATTGCGATAATTTGCTTTGTAAAGGAAAATTTCAAAATTTTGATTTTCAATCGTAAACCTGAATCTGGTTGGTATCAGATACGTAGGTGTTTTCACCAAAGATCAATTCGAAGTAAATGTCGTAAGTCCCGCAGTCATAATCAGTTGTGTCAAAAAAATAAAAAGCTCTGTTCTTTTCTTTGTAAGTTGTTGGCTCGGCATCTACTATTATATTCAAATCCTCTTCACATGGCACACAATCTCCACATCTTTTTTTGATCGTCACTAAAAGTTGTGATGCGATGGCTAAATTTTCGTAGTAAGTAGCTAAATCAGTAGCAGTTGGGACATTTGGAATTATCTGAATTTCAATGTATTTTTTATTACCTTTTCTTATTCTGTTTGGTTGGAAATAGAAATTAAAATCGTAGACTACCGGGATTGGTGTTGTATACCATAAATCTGGATAAATTTGAAATAATTGTTCTATTTCGGTGGATGCATCTCCGCTTTCAAATGTAACATCCCAAACGTCCAAATATCTGCCAGTTTCAGTATAAACTAATGGGTCTAAATATAAATCTAATTCATATTCTCCCGTATCTGGATTGGTGACAGAGCTTCCAGGTATAGTTTCAATTAACGTTCTGCCATCTGGATTGAATTCTGTTTGTGCATTTGGGTCTAACCAATAAATTAGAATTTGGTTAATTGAATCCAGTTCTGCATAATTATTTGAATTAAAAACAAACATTTGCAGCGTTACTGTATCACCTATAACTGGATTTTGGCCTCTTGTTTTTGTTGCCATATGTTATTTATTGCCTTTTTTGGCATTTTTCTTAGCTGTTTCGTAGGCTTTTTCTTCTTGTTCTTTTTGTTTTAAGAATCTTTTGATCATCCACCTTCTTTCATTAATTGGATAAGTCCTAAATTCATCCCTGGACATTTTCATATGATATTTAAAGAAGAATTGTTCTTCCATGATATTCTCCCAAAAAGCTATGCACGCTCCTTTTTGGGACGTGGGAAGAAAAAATTTATTTCATAAGGCAAATCTATCTCGAAATCGTGGAAACATTCCGAGCAAGTAATTTGTACCTTAGAATCTACCCCGAATGGTGGATCATTTACCAAATTTCGCAAATAATTAACATCTCCAATAGGCAAATGCTTCAGCAATACATGCAACTCTTCTTTGCTAGTGACTTTGCCAATATTATTCAATAAAGTAGCTGTTCGCCATGATAAAGTCTGATCTAAACCTCCTTGGAAATTCTGTTCATGTTGTTTCTTAAACTCCTGTACAGAATCCTCATCAGCACCACTAGGCAATTTGTATGAGAAAGGCAAGCCGCTTTCTGGTAATTTGCCTTCTAATGGTGGTTTGAAATCATCAGGGCACTTTCTTACAAGTAAACTGTCTAAATTAATAGCAAAAGGAAATTTCTTATCACAGCTTGGACATTTTAATTCAACTTCATACATTGTACCATATGAAATACCACGTAGCCAAATTAGCAAATAGGTTCTATCAATGACCAAAAAATTTTCTGGTTTGAATTGTTTTTCTTTTAAACACCTGCCGAAGATCATATTGATAGCTTGGCCATTTCGAACTAATCTTTCTGTGGTTAAAATTTGTTCTTCTTCTCCTGTCATTGCCCTCATATGCAAAATTCCATCTTCTGGCCCAAATCCATTCTTATAAAAAAAACCTCTAGACGGCAACTCTAGTTCATCATAAATTTTGTTATTTAAAGCACTTATTATTTCTTCTAAACTTTCACTCCCAACCCTTCGTGGTTGTTGAGTAGATTGTTGCGACCCTTCTCCTCTAGACTTAGCTAAAACTTCTTTGAATTTGGGCGGAATTCTTCCTGTAATTTGAGGTGCGCTTGGATTTACTTGACGAAAAACTTCATCTGCCATGTTTAATTTTTCCTTTCGATTACTTGGTTAATATAGTAGATGTTCACAATAAATCTCAAAAATATTGAGGAACTTATATTTTTCGATTACTTGGTTAATATAGTAGATGTTCACAATAAATCTCAAAAATATTGAGGAACTTATATTTAACAATAAAGAAGTTAGATTTTTGCTTAATGACTTCTCTTACATATTTGACCAATGGTTTTTAAGCCAAAGAGTTTCATTCCTCAGAACCATGAGACTTCAATCTCTTATCGATTTGATAAATGCATTAAACGAACAACATCTAGAAAAATTAAAAGAATACTTTGGTGACACTATAATAATTGATAGAATAGATTATAATATAACTAAACATGTTACTTTTAATTTGAATTCTGATATTGCAAGCAAATTATCAAATGATATTACTAACTTTACAATAAGTAGAAATAAAGATCATTTATATTTAACCTCATGGAGATAATTTTATGGAATATTTTTTACTTTTTATTTTAGGTGTTATTGGCATTACTCATATTGTAGTTGATAGTAAACTTTTTGCACCTTTAAGAGACTGGTTGGGAAAGCCTGGAGGATGGTTAAGAAGCAAAGTTTATCAAATAGTTACATGTTATCAATGTTGTGGAACTTGGGTCGGCTTAGCATTAGGTTTATTATATTATGAAAATTTATTATACGTAGTGCTATCTGCTGGTCTGGGAAGTGTTTTATCTAATTTAATGGCTCAATTTATGAACTATCTTGAGGCTGGTACTTTAGTGAATTTACCAAAAAATGATTAAACCATACAGATTATATTGTCAGTTTTGTCACTTCAGTAGATGGGAAGAAAAGCCTGTTGCTGAAGACCTTATAGTTCATCCAACTGCACCTGTAATGACAGTTACTCCTAAATTTGATGAAAATAGAAAATTACAACCTGGAAAGACAATAGAACAACAACAAAGATATAAGTGTCCTAATTGTGGTAGGTTAATTAAATTTAAAAAACATGCAAAAAATATCGATACAACAAGTAAAACAAGCCCTCCAAAATCCTGAATTTAGAAGAAGTCTACCAGAAATTCTAAAAGAAGGAATAATTAAATACGAACAAAATCCAGGTTGTCCTTGTAATGTCCCATTTTATCGTGATGTATTGAAATATGGTGTAAGACAGCTTAAAGAACATTTTCCAGGAATGGGTGATGTCGTTAATCCTGACCTTGAATTCCCTAAATTAACTGAAAATAATTGGTCTGTAATCAGTTGTCATATAAATGATCTAGAAAAGAAATTGAAAGAACTTCCGAATGGTCGTAAACAAATTGCTATAACCAGATGGGAAGATCAAGTAACTGTGGTTGTAAATGAACTAGATTTATTTTGAATTTCTTTTATTTCATTTATTATCTTTTCTGGATATTCCTTGTATTTTGTTATATGCATAGGCCATTTATCCTCTTTTAGTCTTCTTCCACCTAAAATCATAGCATTCTGATAAAAGGCAATTGCTTTCATAAACTGATTATTCTTGAAAGAAATATCTCCTAAAAGGCACCAAAACTCAGCCATCAATATGTGATTAGACAAACAAAATATTAAATTGTTAATGTCTTGATTGATGAAAGCCATGTAATATATCAACATAGTAGACTTTATTATGTCTTTTGAATTAAAAAGATAATATTCAGCTAAGTTTAGAAATTCTTTTGTTTTTTTGTGTTTTAAGTTGGTTAAAGCTTGATAATAATAATAATCAACAGACAAGTTTTTTGTTTTTTTCCAAGTTTCTAAACCTGTTTCGACATCATTTTTCTTCTTGTAAATAATCATATCACAAAAAACTGACTCTCCTTCTATTGTTTCGAAGACTGGATTTTTGAATTTATGCTGATTTTTATTCCATATTCTAATGGGTTTGGTAAGTATTTCACCTTGCAATAGCTGAATATGACTGGTTGCTAACTGTAAATTATCTAATCCAGATACAACAACTTCCGAAGAATCCAGATACAATTGCCAATCAGTATTAGACTTGGCAGCAGAATCATTGATTAATTTGCTTCTATCTAAACCATAATTAAACTTTGTGACTCTAACTGGCAATCCATCCAATGATTTCATAGTTTCATCTACAGATTCATTCGGGTTTTGTAGAATCTGAACTGTTAATTCCATACTTTTTCTCCAAAAGACTTATAGCCTCAGATTCATTAGTAAGTTTATAATTTAAATAATATTCCTTTAATTCCCTGTAATTTTTGGGGATTGTTGGACATATAACTATATTAGTTAATATTTCGTAGAGGTTTTTCATAATATAAAGGAATAAGTGAAGGCACATTATTTAGACAATAAACTCTTTGAAGCTAATATTGCTAAGTTTAAGCAATCCAAGCAAGATAAAGTAAAATACGAACTAATATTAGAGGATTTATTATTAGCCCAAAAAAGAAACGCTACACCTGAAAGAGATGAAATAATTAGCGTAAAAAATGAAGAATATAGAATATTATGTATACATTACGAAGATATAGAAGGACAATTAATTAATGCATTCTTCAAATTAGCAGAAAACATCATCAGATATAGGAAATATAACTTTGTTGAAGTAGAAGAAGCAATTCAGGAATTCGTAATCATTTGCATGCAGAAAATAGACCGTTTCGACCCAATAAAGGGAAAAGCATTCAACTACATGACCACCTGTATTTTGAATCATTACAGGCAGTTATATAGAGGAGCTAAAAATTACAATGAATTTAAGCGTAAGTTTGGAGTACATTTACAAGCTAAAGAACCTGCACTAGTCAATCACAAAAACAAAGGTAAATCTAAAATTTCTAACAATAAAGACCGTTTCAATACTTAAAAATCATTTTCTAAGACTTTACGACAAGCAGCCAATGTATCCTCTAGTTTCTTGGTTTTCCAACCTAAAACTCTACAAGTGCCACTTTTATTTAATCTTTCACCCTTTGTAAATGTGCTGCCTTCATGACTTAATAAAGCATCTACTAACTCCCCATAACCATTGTCTATCAATTTTTGTATAAGTTCTTGCTGCTCTAACACTTCAATTAGACTTTTTCCCATATAGTATAATAGTAACTAAATACCTCAATTTTGAAAATTTCTAATAGTTATAAATTCTGGTTCGGGCACAGGTGAATAATCTGCCATCGCAAACCCAGATGTCACGGAACAATTTAAATTAGATGGTAGTGTCCCAAAATCAGGCAAAGATGTTTCGTTAAGACAAATATATGCTCTATCGAACCTCAATGTAACATCACAATAAACAATATTAGAATCTGACATGTCTCCCTCTGCAAATTCTGCCTGTTGTGGCCAAATGTGTTCAAATACCCATCTGTCGATTATATTGCCGCATCCATCAAAATAAACTAAAAATGCTTGTGCGCATTTCAAACTTGGCAAATCTGGGGTTACTGTTCCACCACCCAAAGGAGGACGCCAATAAGCACATTCAGCCGGATTATAAACTCTTTTTATCCAACTAAACACAGGATTTTCTGTTGGCTTTCTAATATCATACAATGTTAAAGAAATTGGCTTAAAATCAGGCTTGGAAGGGAAATAAATAGTTTCATTTAAATGTTCAGCAGTTATTTCTTTAAATGATAATGTCGGTCTGCTTACTTTTGCAGGAGGTAATGAAGAAACACCATTTGCTGAAATACACGGAATTATAAATTTCCATCTATTCTTTTGCTTAATACAAATTCGATTATTTAAATCAACTCCATCACTACTCCACTCAGGATGAGCAAAAAAATTCATCTTTTCCATATAACTCCAAAAAAAAAGAAGAGACATAGTAGCTATGCCTCTTCTCATAGTAAATTTTGGTAAAATAATTATGTGCAATCCCCAACAATATCGACAGTGCAAGGTTCGTAATTAGATGGCAACGGAGATGGGCAACCAGTGCATTCACAGAAGTTTGGTGTAGAATTCGGGCAGAAAGAGCAATATTGAACGTTAGTGTATCTCAAAGTTAATTCTACTGTGCAAACTTCATCAGAACCCATGTCTAAATCGCCAAAATTAACTGATTGTGGCCAAACGTTCTGCAACATCCAGCCCTCAAGTGCATTACCGCAACCATCATATAAATAAAGCTTCGCAACGCCTTGGTAATCGCCAACTCTTGATCCCATTTGCAAATAACATGGATCATAAATATTATAAACAGATGCAATCCATCCAAATAAGTTGTTGGCTAAGGAAGCAGTAGTTACATCATAGTAAGTAACTGCCATTGTTTGGAAAACACCCTTGCCTGGAAGCCACATACGACCATTTAAGAAATCAATTTGGGTTTCATCAAAATCTATCTGTGGACGAGCGCCAACTTTAACGAATGTTTTTGGAATACTATACAATGGTGCCTTGTCCACTACGACTCCGGCAACCACGATATCTTTAATGCAATACCCAATTTCCATTGTCCAACGAAATTTTCTCTTAAATATATTGTCGCTGTTTCCTATAGGGCCAAGACCCATTGGTTGTGGAGAGTTTTGGAGAATACCAGGAGCATCGTCAAAATTTATTTCCATATGTTTCCTTTCTTTTATATATTAAAATTTAACCTAAATTCTCTTCCCATCCATTTAAAAATTAAACTAGCTGAATTTTTACCTATTTCTAATTTAATCCATTCAACTCGAATATCCAACTGTTTCAATATATATCCGTAAACTTCGGATAATTTTTTGCTAATTTCTTCATTATTTAAAGCTAAATTCAATTGCTTTTTCAAATTTATTAATTTTTTTATTTCATTTATTCTGATGCCTGATAGAACATTTTGAGTTCTTAACATGAAGCTTCTGCTATTTTTGGAAAAAATAATCTGATTAACATTAGAGCTAAAAGTTTCTTCTGAGAAAACATCAAGAATACCAGGGATTAACTTGTATGGCAAAGAACTTAATATGTTCGATATCACTACTCCTGATGGCGGCAACCAAATATTAGTTTTGTTATAAATATCAGTCGCCTTTACCCAAGGACCAAACACCGCTCCATAATTGCTAGAACTCAAATTGCAATCTAATTCTGATCCTAACTCAGTATCAATAATAGCCAAACAATCTTGCCTCTTTTCACATTCTGCAATTAAGCATTCAGCAACTTCGTGGGAAAAGAACCCTGGAACACAAATGATATCAAATGATATCTTCTCTTTTTCAAAGATATTCTTTATGCTTTTAAGCAAAATATCATTCTTTGAAGACTTGTCTAAAGAATTTATGTTTTTATTGGAAATTAACTTATAAGTTCCACTCTTGGGTGAAGTATTGTTTTTAGCGTTATCTTTAATTCTTATCCAATTAGAAAATGAATTTATAAAAGATTCAACGTAAAATCTATCATTTGGATTCTTGCTTAATTGCCCCCAAGATTCAACCAGCAATCCTTTGTTATAAACACTTATGTTAAAAGTGTTTTCATCATTAACTATTGTTATTCTTGTAGAATTTCCATCTTCTCCAGCACTGTCTGCATAAACTAAAAAAGACTCATCACTTGAATTTTTGGACCCCAAAAATATTGCATCATTTTTAGGGCTATTTCCTGTAGCTTCTATGGTGTCGAAACCAAGAACTGTAGATAGCTTTGTAGGTCTAATGCGTATAGATGCATCTTTTCCAGCAAAAGTTGTTTTAAATCCCAATTTTCCTTCTGAATTAAAAGCCGTCCATCCTCCTGGCAAAGAAGGAATCTCTACTTTGTTAATATAATCAATTATGTCGTTTACACTATTTTTTCTTCTGTCTAGTTCATCTAAATTTACTATTTGTATTTTACCATCTATATTTTCATAGCCACTTCCACTTACTATGATTTGCAAGAACAAATGCTCACAATTACTAAAAGAAACATAATCTTTTGAACTTACTTTAATAGCTGGCTTCATTTCATAGCCAAAACCAATCGACCCCCAAGGCCCACACATGGAATTTTGAATAGAAACTAATTCCAATTCGTTTTTTAATGGGTTTGTAGTCCTTACAGCTATAAAATCATCATCGTGAACATAAAATTCAATTCCGTCCCTTCTCGTTAATTGATCATTTAACTCATCTGCTAATTGTTTTGCACTAATACCATCCTTATCTGTCATCAAAACAACCAAAGGTTTATTAGCAAGAACACCATTTAATTTCCATTTAAAAAATTGATTTGTATTAAAAATATAAGGGCCACGGACTTTAGAATGAATCTTTATTATATTATCCATGCCAGGAACAGGAATATTAGCTGTTTCTTCCTTAGTATTAACCCTATAAATATAAATATTCTCTTCTGAAGACAATAATTGCTCAGCTGTATAAAACAAATAAGAGTCTGAATGAGGAAAACCCAAAGTTGATTTAAGTTGATCTAAATCTTTAATCAAAATAGGTGTCTCAATCGGTCCCTTTTCAGCAAAACCAATTAAAAGAACATTATTAGTATTAATTGAATTTTTCATTAAACTTCTGGGCAAGGAGACGCTTCGCAATCTGGCAACGCTGCTCTACCTTTAACTCTTAACAATGGTTGAGGAATGTAAGACTGCGCTGTCATTTTGAATTCATATTTAATTACTCTTGGCTTTTCATTACCAGGCTCAACATCGATATTGTTGCCTATGCTATCCAAAGTAACTATTACCTCCCACCAAACCCCCCTTATTCTTAGGTATGCAACTGGTGAAAATTTTAATCGCACAGCTTCTAGAATCTGTTGGGCATCGTAGATATATTTGGTCCAAACATATAAAGTATAATTTATATCTATTGGCACACCAACTGTAGCCCCAAATACCGTGTCTTCCTCAAACTTCTCCCTTATAGTAAAACCAATACCTGGGTCTGTACTATAAGCCCATTGATACATGAACCTTTCCCTTGCAGGTGCATAACCATTAGCCCAAAATGCCATAATAGGAAGTCTAATTCTGTCAACCACCAAAGAATCGTCCTTCCTAACGTTATCCTGCAATATAGCCTCTACAGCACGTTCTTGAGATGCATGCAAAATAGGTACTAAATGGGCTTTGCCATTTTCGTCTTTAACATAAATATTTCTAAACAAATCCCATATGGCTTCGTCAGCACCCCTCAAAGCGTTAGAAGTACGATAAAGCATTTCCCTGCTAGGTGTATCTAAATCATTTATTGATTGACCAGTCATGAAAGGGTCACAATTGCCCTGTTGCCCTATCCCAAGTTTATTTAAACTAGGTTGTGCTTCCCATGCCTGCTCCGGTGTTTCTGCCACTCTCTTTTGATTAGGCCAACAATCATCAGCACAACGTTGTGGAACTGGATCAATATTGTCAGAATTAGTTTGTATGGGAGCAATGCAGTCGTTCAATGACTTTTCATTGTTTACATCTTTCATATTGGTCATAAGGTTTTCCTTTGTACTATTATATTAATGTGGAAATTGAAATTACTTATAGAGGTTGGTATAAGTATTTACCACCACAACCTATTAAATTAAAGATTCCAGGTTGGGCAGGTGAAGATAATGAACATAAAGATGGCGATAAACCTCAACCTTGGTATTGCCCTCCTTTCGTAGATGGTGCTACATATGCACTTGAACTTTTATATCCTTTTGATACAGAATGTCACATAATTAATGAAAATGGATTGGCCAAAGTGCAAGGTGATTGGGAAAAAGAAAGGCCAGGAAGTCACGCATGGCCTCCTTTTGATAATTTTGCACCTGGCTTTTATGGCTTTACTTCATGTTTAGATATAAAAGTCCCACCTGGATATGTTTTAAGATTAGAACCACATCCAAGCTATTTTACAGATCAAACATGGTCAGTGCCGTGTGTTGTTCCAGGACATTTGCAAACTGAATGGTGGCCCAAAATATTTTTTATAGTGTTTAAAATACCTGCTCCTGGACAAACCCATATATTTAAGAAAAACAATCCTTATGCACAAATTCTTATAGTGCCCAAAAAAATTGAATATAAAATCAAAGAAATGACAGAACAGGAAGCAAAAGAAAGAAGCGAATTAGAAGCAAATATAGGCAAATTTGCTGAAAAATCCTGGAAAGATCATAAAGGCAATATGTTTGATGACAAATATAAAGTTCTAAGTCGTGTTTCCAACAAAAAAGAACTAGATAAACATCTTAAGAAAAAAAAGACTATCTTCCTAAGGAGGAGTAAATAATTCACTTCCATTAATTGTATATTTAGGCACAGATTGTGTAGCATTGCCATCATTAGATGTTGTGCTTTCCTGAAATCTCTGACAAATAAGAATTAATGTCAAACCTTCATTCCAAAACTTAAAATCGCCTAATGATCTTTGAATAATTTCCCAATTTTCTCTTTTATGAGGAGTAAACAATCTTGAACCAATTTTTGGAGGATGCCCCAATTTCTTAAGCACTTGTCTATAATTAAGTTCAAATTTAATATCGTCAGGGCTATCCATGCCATACATATTCATATAATTTTGAGACGGAACTGGATCGTAAATTGTATAAAGACATACTGGATCGATTGAATATATCTTGCCCCTATCTTCCCTTAATAACGGGTCAATTGTATTACGTTGAATTAGCAATTCATAATAAAATATAGGCGATCCTCCGAATTGTATTATTTCTGCATCCCATTGGTTAAAAAGTTCTTGCTCTTGTGAAAAAGGATCAAAAGAAGTCATTGAACCGTTAACTTTATACATTGTTCCATCACAGTTTTTTATTGACATATTTGTATTTATTTGTTATATTGCAACAATATGATAAAAACTAGATTTAAATATACAAAACCAGGAGATTATTCGAATGGATTTAAAATATTAGGTTGTGAATTTGAACTTAAAGGCAAGTGGTATGTTGTTTGTGAATGTAAATGTAGAACCATTGGCGTCTTGGACTTAAGCAATATAATGAGAGGCATACAAAAATGTATAGTTTGTAGACGCAAAAAACCCAAATTATTAAAAGGAGATATTTTTGGGTTTCTTACAGTAGAATCTGAGCCTTATTACGACATTTCAAGAAAAGAAAATAAATGGAGAATTAAAGCAAGCTGTAAATGTGGATGGGTGGGAGAAGTCTCAGCAAAATTAATACTAAAAAATAGAATTCATCATAAAGGATGCAAATATTATTGCCAAGGTAAGTATAATGGAGCTTGGAAAGGTATTGGTAAATTAAGTGGAAGTTTATGGAATGCAATTAAACATAATGCAAAAAATAGAAATATTAAATTCAATATTTCTATGCAATATGCTTATGAATTATATGAATCTCAAAATGCAAAATGTACTTTAACAAATTGGGACTTAGTTATAGATAAAAATTGGCCTGACTATAAAGAAATTACCGCAAGTTTAGACAGGATAGATTCTTCTAAAGACTATATCGAAGGTAATATTCAATGGATACACAAATTTGTAAATAGATGTAAGTTTACATTTGATGAACAATATTTTATTGATTTGTGTTTTTTAGTTTCAAATTATAATAAAAATTTGCCATTATTTGAGAGACAAGGAAATATATCTATTTCATTTTGGAATAGAATTAAAAATAATTCAAGTAAAGGTCAGCCTGAAAGACTTAATAGAAAAAATATTAAATTCAACATTAACATTAAATATGCATATGAATTATTGCTTTCTCAACAAAATAGATGTAATTATACTGGAATTCCTTTGTTGTTCACTTCCAAAGGATATAGCAAAAATCATACTGCTAGTTTAGATCGAATCGATTCAAATAAAGGATACATAAAAGGAAATGTCCAATGGGTACACAAAGATATTAATATAATGAAAAACTTTCTATCACATGATAAATTTATAGAAATTTGCGACAGCGTATCTCAGAATAACAAGCCTTCTAAAAATTGCATGGAGTTAATAAAATCATGCTAAAGAATAAAGACGGTACAGATTTTAAATTATCTGGGCCAAATCCATTAATGTCAGAGCAAACTTTTTGGGGTAAATTTATTTTACATAACAAGGTAGGCAATCTCATATTTGAAAAAGACCCTAAAATTAGGCCAAAACCAATCAGTCCGATACGAAAGGAAGAACCTAAAGAAATAAAAGAAGAAATAGTAGAAGTGGTAACAAAAACACAATTTATACCAAATTCTACAGAAATATGGTGTCTTCCTGCTAGTTTCAAGGAATATAAAGATGGACTTACACAAGATATGCACAAAAAAATTAGATATGGCAAAAAATTTAAGTTTCCAGGTGTTATACGGGAAACAAAGGAAGTTTATATAATTTTATGGTGTAATACAAAAGCAGTATCAGAAGGATCAATAATTTATCCAAGAAATCAAGAAACGCAATGGTGGAGAGTACAAGAAACCAAACCGGAAAATAATGGTTATCTTGTCTATGCTACAATTACTGATTACCACCCAGATTTTTCTGATTAATTTTCACTTTAATATTTAACTTGGCTAATTGATCCTGATAGTCATTCACAGCTTTCATATAACCAACTTCATATGCATCAGCTAGTAATTTAGTAAAACCTTCTACATCCTTGTCTGTAACTAAATAATGACTAACTCTGTCAAGTAATTCTTGATGCGTACCATACTTTTGTTCAAGTAACTGATATGCAAATTTCTTAAGGGCAACTCCCTTTTGTACATAATCTAAGATGTTAATATTTTCCCCCATTTTCTTTTTAATAATGGTAATTTTAGCTTGTTTATTTTTCTTGCCAATTTGAAAACTCTTTTGCCTCCTATAAGATATCTGGGATACTTGCCTTTTGTAAATACTTTAGCCTCTTTACCTTTGTGTTGTCCTTCTTCATTAGGTGCAATTATATCGAGTGTTGATTTTATCCAATTTAATACTTCAAAAGTTCCTATGAATCCAACGCTATATTTGTTATTTTTGTTTTTATATTTATGGATATGCCCATCTCCATCAAGATACCCAGCTATATAACACAAAGCATATTTAATTTTTAAATTTACAGGAGGTTTTAGAATTAAGGATTTTCTATCTTCTATGTTGAAATTTTTTTTCAGTCCATTTATAAGACGTTCGACCCCATACAATTCCATTCTCACAGATGGTCCAGAATTTATAGGCTTTCCGTTGATTGCTTTTGATTTTTTTTTAGGCACTTTAATCAATGAACCGTTGTATTTTAAATAAATAGAAAATAATTCTAAATGTTTTTTGTCTTTTTCACTTATTCCTATTACAATTTCTCTTCTTTTAGTTTTAATACAACCATCAGCAGCAATGAAACCTGCCCAATATGAATTTATTTCGTTAATTTTTTCGAAAAAATTAAAATCTATATTATATTTCCTATTTTTGCCTCTTGTTAAAAATCCTCTTTTTTCATGGGAATATTTTTCACATCCAATAACTTTAGCTCGATAAGATATTGCGCAAACAGTTCTATTAGGCAATTTTTTTATTATTTCTTTGCGAGACATTTTGCCAAAATTATTTTTAAGTATTTTATCTTCACTTTTTGCCCATTTTATTTTTTTGATTTTTTTTAATATCACTGCACGCTCCAAAAACTTGAAAATCTTTATCACCTTTGCAACTACTTACTATAGCGCCAGTTCCAGCCATTTCTTTTAATTTTTTTTCTACCCATTCTTTAAATGTCATCATATAGGTTTTCCTTTCAACACTTGTCCAACTACCTTAAGTGCAGCTAATAAGTTATCTGGTATTTCTTGCTGTTGAGCCGCCATACCCTGTATTTGCTTAATCAACTTGTCAAAATAGACCTGCAACAGTTGTTTTGCCATTGGGTCAGCGAACTTATCCTTCATATTCCAAATTTTCATATAGTTATTTGGCAAATCTTGTACAACACTGCTAATATCACTTGCAGCTTGTTTCATTGGTTGTGCAGTTGGTTGAGGAGCGGCAGCAGTTTGGGTAGGTTTTTGATTAGGCTTAATCGGCCTTTCCATCTGTTGCGAAGCTGTTACAACTTGCTGTATCGCATCATTTTCAGATATATTCTGTCCCATTTTCTTGCTAACAGCCATTGTCATAGGTACAGCATATTCTTCTGCACCTTCTTCGCTCCAAAGTTTAAATATGAACTGCAATACTGACTTGGCACTGTTCACACCACTCTTCATTAACTGATCTAATGAAAATGCTTGCTCTGTTTTGCTAAATTCACCCGTATTTTCGTCATAATAAGGCATAGGCACAGATTCGCCATTCAATAAAGAATCAAAGAAGCTCATCATTACTTCATCTTCTTTGCCCTTTACTTCTGCACTAAAATTAGATTTATTGAAGTCTTTAAACTTTCGTGCAATGTCTTCCATTTCAGAGGAAGAAGATTTGCTGTAAAGGTCAGGTCTTAGTTCCTTTAATTTATCTGACAATTGTGACATGGCCATTTCTCTTGCTTTGTCTTCAAGTTTCTCTCCACTAAAACCTTGTGATTCAAGCTCTTTTGTTGCTTTGCTCATTAATTCATTCATTGCAGCAACTTCAGTCTTTAGCTTATCTCTTGTATTATCAACCATTTGAGCAAAATCATCACCTAATCGTGACGCAATCAAATTTCTCTTTGTTTTGAAGTATGCGTCAATTTTGTGGTTAATTTGTGGAACATTCCAAATCATTCTGGTAGGTTGATAAGTAACGTTTCCAGAAGGATCAATAATAGGTTCAGTCTTTGGATTAAGCCATGTTCTACGAGTATCCCAACCAGAATTACCAGAAATACCAGCATCAGTAGAGATAATATCAGACAGACTACCTTTTTCTGCGTCTCCTGAACTCGCACTTACTGTTTTGGCACCACCTTTTTCTCTTTGTCTACGTCCCGGCAAATCACCAAAAGCTGCTTGCGATAAATCCCTTGTTAAATTCATCACATAATTAGCTCTGTCTTGTTTCAAATCAGAGTCTTCACCCTTTACATTGGTTAAACCCGATTCAGGGTCATAAACACCTAAACGTGGATGATTTAAATTTAAACCAAGTAAAGCTGCTGCAACATTAGCCAAATCAGGATGAATTCTTTCCAACATGTCTACTACAGCCTTTGGTAATTCATTGCTTTTTCTAGCCCAACTTATAAAATAACCGATTTGTTTAAAAGACAAATCAAATAATTCTTGCCAGTGCTTATCGATTGCTGTTCTTAATTGATCTTGTTCCATATCGGCAGGAACAATCTTTCTTTTTCCTTTATTCGTTGACCAGCCAATAGGATAAAATCCACCTGCTTTGCTCCAAGGGTCTTTAGAACCAGCAAATTCAGAAGAAGCCACATGATATAAGTCTCTTTGATTTTTCTTTAAATGATCAACCTGTTCGGGAGTTAGAATATCATAATTTGTTAGCAATTTAGATAACTCATTGACCTGAGCCGCCCTTTTTGCTGCTGTACAAGTTTGATATATATGACTCCAATTTCCAGGAGTTAATGGCCCAAGCTGGGGACAAAGTTTTTCATAATTGTCAACGAATTCCTTGTTTCTTGTTGCTAGAATATATTTTTGATCTAATGATAAATCAAAAATTCTCGGCAATATTACGCCTGGCTTCAAATATGGCATTAGTACATTTTTTGTAACCTGCTTTTCCTTGCCATCTTTTGAAACCTCGACATAATTTATTTTTCTTTCAAAAGCAGGAAGATTAATGGGTACACGCTTACCACCAATTGCTGAAGGGCCGTGATTAAAGCTTTTATTGTCGTCCTCTCCCACTCTTAGTTTCAATCTTTTATCAACAGCATCTGGATTTACTTGCTTTGTTGCTACAGTTTGACCAGTTATAGGGTCTTTTACTTGATTAGGAACTTCCCCTAATAATCCTAAACCTTGTGCTTTTAACCAATTGGCAAGTAGTTTTGAAGCAACAACTGGCCTTAAGACTGCCATCCCTTGGAAAGAATTATACCTATCTTTTTTCATCTTGTCTCTTGCTTTTTCTATATTTTGCGGAGTCCTTTCTTTCCCTTTTGGAACTACAATATCTTCATCAGGAATAGAATCAATATACTCATCTGAAACTTCTATTGGATGAGAAAGATCGTAATCGTGTAAACCTCCAGAATATTTGCTTCTATGCTTCTCACTTTCTGGATTAGTTTCGAATGGGTCTATGTCTTCAATACCTGGACCTTCTGGATTGTCCTTGTAATATCCCATTGGGTTATGACTTTTTCTATATTTTATAGGCTTTTCTAACATCTGCATTAACTGTTTAAAACCAGTATAAACATTGTAGAATTTATATTTCTTGCCGCCCATTCCTCTTAAAGTAATTTCTGGAATTTCATCAGGGATAGAATCATAACTACCTTTTTTTCCATTAGGGTCTTCTTCTCTAAGTTTTGATACTTGAATTAAACCTTCATTATATCTCCATTGTAAAGCTTGGGACCACAAAGACACTGGAAATTGTGACAAAAACTTCATATCATCCTCAGTCCAAAGCAAAGGAGCTTTAGATTGATTGCCAGCATAAGCCATTGGAGAACCTTCTTTGTTCTCTGTAAGCTTTTCTCTAGCCTCTTGCAGCTTTGTAAATCTCCAAACATCCCATTCTTTTGAGATATAATCAGAAAAAGATTTTGTACGCATTTTGAATTTTCCTAAACATATATATTTATAATGTCAACAAATTGCGACAACAATAACATCTTTATTGACTTGCCAAGAAGTTCCACTGGCTGTTCAAATGGAGATTGCCTAAGCCTCACCGATCCAGTAGGTTGTGGCAAGATAGGGGCAAGAAAATACCGTGAAAAGGTACGAGAACAAATAAAAGACTATGTTCTCCTTATGTTAGGTGCGCCAGTAGTCAAAATTGAGCTAGATAACCAAAACTTAGATGGTGCTGTCGATCTAGCTCTCCAAGTCTTCGAAGAATGGGCACCTAGAGAATATTTTACCTATTATGTTTTTAATACAACAGCCGGAAAAAGCGTCTACACAATGCCAGCTGATGTAGGATTTATTAGAAATGTCTTTTATAAGAAACAACCGAGTCTAAGCTTTAATGCTAATGATTTAGGCGGGGCGTTACCTATAGAATATTATTATCCGGGTGGAAGTTATGCTTCTATGCAAGGAGGTTTACTTGATCCAAACCAACCTATTTATGGTAGAATGGGCGAATGGGTTTTGTACAAGCAATACGACCAAATGTATAATAGATTAAGTTCACAAATTGGCGGCTGGGAATGGGTTGATGGCTATTGCAATATTAAATTATACCCGATTCCATGCCGTTGCTGGCCTGTAATAGTAAATTATTTACAGAAGAAGCCTGACTTTAAACAAGTAAGTTCTGCGATGCAAGAAGGCGCTTTGGCTTTCGCTAAAATTATGTTAGGTAGAATACGAAGTAAATATAAGCAACTGCCTGGACCTCAAGGCGGCATTCAATTAGATGGAGAAAATTTACTCCAAGAAGGAATGCAAGACAAAAAGGATTGGGAAGAAAGATTAATTAATCGCTGGGGGGATTTGCCTTACATTTCTCTCGATTGACAACATATGTTTTTTGCATTACAATAATAAGTTATGATTATTGAAGAAAAGTTAGACAAATCTTACAAAAAAGTTAGGTTTGTTGATATTGTTTGGTTTAAATGTGATTATTGTGGAGCGGAATTTCAAAGGCAAAAGCATAGTAGAGAAAAATGCAATAAGCATATTCAAAAAGATAGTTGTGGAGCTAAAGAATGTAAACTAAAGAAAAAAGAAGAAGTGTCGTTGCTTCTTCATGGCGAAACAAACATATTTAAAACAAATAAGTTTAAAGATGATATGAAGGAGAAATGTTTAAAAGAAAACGGAGTGGAATATTATTCTCAAACAAAAAATAATAAAGAAAAAAGAAAAAAAACTTCTCGTAAGAATTGGGGAGTAGACCATCCTATGCAGTCTTCTGAAGTAAGAACTATACAACAAGAAAGTTGCGAAAAAGTGTGGGGAGTAAAAAATATTTCTCAACATCCTGATTTTAAAGAAATGCAAAAAAATGGATATCAAGAGGCTTCTGGATTTGATCATCCGATGTTAAATCCTGTTAGTTTGAAAAAAAGGGAAGATACTTGTGAAAGCACATTTGGGAAAAGAAATTATACTCAAACCGAAGAATATTGGACTAACAGGACAAAAAAATGTCTTGACGAAAAAGGCGTTTTGCATGAATCACAATTGCCAGAAAACAGAGCCAAGGCAAAAGAGACAATGAAATCCAGGTATGACAAGGATTATTATTCTCAAACAGATGAATCAAAATTGAATTATAGAAATGTTTGTATGGAAAGGTTAGGCGTTCCTAATCCATTATGTTTAACAAAAAATCAAAAATATGGAAAAGCAGAAAAAGAATTGAAAGATTGGTTGAATTCTATGGGCTTTTCTTTTGAAAATGATTATTTGTTGTTGGAAGGAAAAGAAATTGATTTATATGATCCAAAAATAAACGTAGCAATAGAGTATTGTGGGCTTTTTTGGCACAATGAAGATTCTCCTCAACCTAGAGATGTAAAATATCATTACGATAAATATATTAAATGTTTAGAGAAAGGCATTAGATTAATTACTATATTTGAAGATGAATGGAAATTTAGAAATAAACAAGTCAAAGGATTTTTGCAATCTGTTTTAAACAAAAACACAGAAACAATATATGCTAGAAAATGCAAAGTTCAACAAGTAAACAGAAAAATATTTAATGAATTTTGTAATCAAAATCATATTCAATATGGTAATAACTTAGGGTCCGTGTTTTTTGTTTTGGAGTATAAAAAAGAAATTGTTGCTGCCATGTCATTAGGAAGACATCATAGAGGATACCTAGACATAATAACCTTAGACAGATTTTGCGTGAAATCAGGAATAAATGTGGTTGGAGGGGCGGCAAGGTTGTTTGAACGTTGTAAAGAATGGGCTAATAATAATAATAAAGAAGAGATTAGAACTTGGAGTGATAATAGATGGAGTCAAGGTAATGTATATAAAAAACTAGGATTTGAGCTACTAATAGAAGAAAAAGCAGATTATTCTTATGTGTCTACAAAGAAACCTAAATTAAGATATAGTAAACAATCTCAACAAAAGAAGAAAACCAATTGCCCTCCAGAATTAACAGAAGTGCAATGGGCTAATGCAAGAGGTTTTAGCCGCATTTGGGATTGTGGCAAGAAAACGTGGATATACAAAATAAAAGAGGAATGAGTTGCCCCATTCCTCTTCAACAACAGCCTATTATACCCTACCACACCACACCCTAATAGGTCAGGTTAGGCAAAAGTATTATTTCAAAACTTATTTCTTTTGTCAAGCTCACTTCTCCAAAAACCCTTCCATTGCCTCATAAACTTCATCTTTATCTGGGCCAATTGTTAAGAAATGGTTCCCAGAAAATGTCATTAGAATAGATTTTGGAATGTGATTGGCTAGTTGTGCTTGTTCAAACTTAACAAAGCTGTCATTTAGGTCATGAAGTATTAGAGTTGGGCAATTGATGGAGCTAAAATTAAAGACTGGCATATTTTTGAAATTATATGCATCATTGTTAAAGCCATCTATGCGTTTTCTTTTTGGCATGAGTAATTGGAGATAAGCTTTATATTGTGGGGCAAAGAATCCGCCTAATCTTAGAATCCAATTTTGCCAAAATATTCTAGAAAGCAAACCAATTTTATCAGGCTTAACTAACGCAGAGCAAAGAATTAGTTTGTCTACTTTTTCTGGAAATAGTTTGACAAATTCTAAGGCATATGGTCCACCACCTGAATGAGCTAATAATGATGTTTTGTTGATGTTTAGCTTATTTAGAAGATCGAAAAACATCCAAGCTTGATCTGTGATGCTGCTTGGACCATTGAGGGGAGTTCCTAGATATCCAGGTCTAGAAGGGCTAATAATTCTGAACTTGTCTAGAAGACCTTCAAAGAGTAAAATGTGATCTGATCCTGAAGGTGTTCCGCTAAATAATACAACCGGGTTCCCATTTCCTTTGTCGATATATTCCATTCTTTACTATAGTAGAGCATATGAAAAAAAACAGTAGTTGTCTTATCTGGTGCTGGGTTATCTAAAGAGAGCGGGATTCCAACTTTTAGTGATTCTACTGATGGTTTGTGGCATAATTATAAGGTGGAGGAAGTTGCGGACCATAATGCTTGGAAATGGAACAAAGAAGTGATGTTACAATTTTATGCAGATAGATGGAACAATGTGCAGGCAGCAGAACCTAATGCGGCACATAAGGCTATAGCTAAGTTACAAGAAAAGTATAATGTAATCAATATAACTCAAAATGTAGATGATTTGTTGGAAAGGGCTGGGTGTATGAATGTGTGGCATCTGCATGGAAGCTTGAGTTTTAGGAAGTGTGAGTGGCATAGTTCTATAGCTAAAAACGATAAATTTAGTTGTAACTATAAGATTGTTCATAATAAACCTGCCACGATAAATGATTTTTGTCCTTTGTGTGGTGGACATTTAAGGCCAGATGTTGTTTGGTTTGGTGAGGCAGTAGATTTACAAGATAAATATTTGGAACAGTTAAAGAGAGAAGCTGATATATTTATAGGGGTTGGAACGAGTGCCCAGGTTTATCCGGCAGCTGGTTTGATATTTGAATTTAAGGATACTGAAAAGAAATATTGGGTTGATCCAGAGCCTCCTTTACGATTGCATAGTTTTACTAAATTTGCAGGTAAAGCAGGAGAACAGATGCCTAAATTGGTTGAGGAGTTGTTAAATAAAGATAATGACTAATATATATTTTAGTCAACATATTAATTAAATCAATTAAAGGTAATTATGTCTAGTAATATGGGATTAGGACCGCTTGGTGGGCCAAATATAATTTTCAAGCGAAAATTTAGATGGAGATTTAGTTTAAGTTTCACATGTGGTTCGAATACTGAATATTTTTGGGCTTCAAATGTATTTAGTGGTAGTCGCCCAAAAATAAATATAGATGAAGTAGATGTTCATTATAATGGTCAAAAATATAAAATACCTGCACAAGAAGTTACTTATGAGCCTATAGAATTTAGTTTTTATGATGTAGTTGGTTTAGACTTGAATTCATTATATAGATGGATTCAAATTTATATGAGAACAAAAGACCCTTTTAGTGTGAATGTGCCACCTTGTCAGAGTGCATTTGGCAGAATTATATTAGAGATGTTAGATGGGTGTGGTAATGTTGTTGAAACTTGTGTTTTATGGGATGCGTGGCCTTCCAGTGTAGATTTTGGCGAACTTGATATGTCGCAGCCTGATGCATGTATGATAAAAATGACTGTGACATATAATGCAGCATCAATTAATTCAAACCTATGTGATAATGATGATTGTGGAGTTTGTCAAGATGCTTTTGTTGATGATTTTGGTAATTTTATATCAATTGCTACTGATCATTGTCCTTTATATGTAGGAGACACAGTTGTAATTAGTGCGAATATTGTTTTCGCAAATCCACAATATAGTGGTCTTATTGAATTGAGTGCAACGTCTCGAACTGATAGTGATCAAGTTATATGTATATCATCTGATGATCGTCTAGTTGAAAGGTATCCTGATTTAGTCGAAGAGATATATATTAATATAAGTTTGCCATTGACGGCTAGTGCTGTAGGTGAACCAGTTATTTTACGGTGTATTTGTAACGGAGAAATTCTTGAATGTGAAATTTTACCGCTTCCACCTGAAATTGGATTGTGTTGTGCGCCATATGTGCCTTCAGACATATTGCCTGTGTGTTCATTGCCTGCTCAATGTTCTTAGGAGTTTTTATTGGAAAATATTGAAAGTTTAGGATTTTCTATTGTTTTTGACTTTATTACTGTTGAAGAAGAACAAGAATTAATGAAAAATATAAAGTCTGGGACTATAAAAAAACTAAAAACAGAAATAATATAATGAGGTATGGTTCGGATTTGCCTTATAAAAGCAATATGGTGTCTTCTATTATTCCTGAGTATTTTAATTTCATTTTAGATAGATTGGTTGAAAAAAACTTAGTTAAAACCAGACCTGCTTCTGTAACTATAAATGAATATTTTGAAGGGCAAAAAATATCAGCACATATTGATAGCAAAGAAAGCGGTCAAATAATTACAGTTTTAAGTCTTTTAAGTGAAACAAAAATGATTTTCTCTAAAAGAAAAGAAAAGTTAAATTATACAGTGCCATTGCCAGCTAAAAGTTTAATGCAAATTAGTGGAGAAATTAGAGATAGCTGGGAACATTCAACAGAACCAGCAATAGATTTACGATATTCTATTGTTTTTAGATGTGCTGACTAGGAGAATTAAATGGATTGGTATTGGTGTGAGACATGTAATTGTGCTTGCATAGTGTGCGAAAGATGTAAAAACACTAGTTGCAATGGTGGTGGTTGTGATTTTTGTCATGATACATTTGAGGAAGCTTCCAAGTTAAGCGGTAGTATGTCTAAGGAAGGATTGCCTGTGCTTAAATCTATTTTTACCAATTTTCCTTGCCGCTTTGATAACCTTTAGCAAAGCCAACCCATTTGCTGAATAATATCAACTTTTAGGCCCCGGCTTTAATTTTACAGGTTTTAATTTCTCCATGTGTCTGTCAGGTTTACCCTTCAAATCATACATCATATTATAAACCTGTTTTGTAATCTCAGCGGCATTCTCTCCACTACATTTCTCACTACTCTGTATGGAAACAGTTCGCCTATCTTTATTGTAGAAACCTTTTGACGCAACAAAACATTTTTCTTTGTCATTCCAAGAGACAAGCACAGTCCATTCTCCATCATCCCAATTGCGGCTAGAAATCAATATTCTAATAGGTTTTTCAGCATAAACATGCTTAACATGAAAGTCATATTGCTTAATGCCAGCAGAAACATAGCCAAGTATTATTTTCGCTCCTGCTGATAAAATTTCATCTTGCGTAGTTCTATAATTAACTTCAATACTATATCTAGTGCTATCTGCGGTTTCACAAATTGTTGGTTTAAAATTAATGAAAAAAAGCCATTCGCCTATTTCTTCATTCTCAAGAAATGATCTAAAACTCATAAAACTATTTTTTTTGCTAACCAATTTTTGAATTCCTCTTTATTATATGTATCATTTTTAAGTTGGTTTTCTTTTTTAGAAATAGGCCTTAAATTATCAAGACAATTAATGATTTTTATGTCTTTAATGCCAAAATCACAAAAAGCCTTTATTGGAAATATATGATCTATGTGCCATACATCCTGACTAATTAATCCCCAATTAGCAAAAGAAGTTATATGTTCCATTAATTGTTTGCTACTGTAGCCTAATGATTTATTGGTAGTAGCATATTTTTTTTGATTAGTTATTTTTAAAGTTCTTTGTAAGATACGACGGCATCTCTGTCTAAAGTTATAATTTAGTTTAAGCTTTTCTCTGTCTTCCATCCACATATGATTATTTTTACCTGTTCTAGCTTTAGCTCCACATTTCATACATAACTGATTTTGGTACAGAAAAGCAGTTAAACAGATTTTAGCTACATTGTTGCAGACACATCTATACAAAAGAGGCGATCTGTTATTGTCATAAGACTCAGCCAATAAAACGCATCCTCTTTCACTAAAAAAGACTTTAACTTCTTCTAAAGAATATTTCTTTTTTCTGCCGGTAGGATCACAAAATCCACATCGCCTCCCACCTAAAAATTTATTCCAACTAATTTTAGATTCTCTACCACATTTGCAGATATATTTCATTTTATACGTAGCAGTTCTATAGTCTTCTAAGAGAGTGCAACCACAATCTTGGAAATACCTATATATTTCTTCTTTTGTTCTTGATTGTATTGACATATCCAAATACTATTTTATATAGTATTCAAATATAATATTTTTATTTAAAACTACATACCATTATGAAGTTTAATCATTGGATATTCAAATTGCCAATTCTTAAAAATTTTGACGCTATCTCTCTACCCTGGAATACTTACTTTAAATACCCTAAAAACGAAGTTGATCCAGAAACTATAAAACACGAAGAAATTCATATAGCCCAAAGAAATAATATTGGCAACACAAGATTCTATATACAGTACATCTGCGAATTTATGCGAAACTTCATTAAATACTGGAATTTTGATGAAGCTTATAGAAATATTAGTTTTGAGAAAGAGGCTTATAAACATGAAGACATTTAACGAATGGCTGCAAGAAGAAGGTCTGCAAGATTTCATAGGTAAACAATATATTGGTGCTGCGGGCGGGGTATTAAATGCAGGCAAACAAGCCTTACAGCTTCCTTTTAAAGTAGCAGGCTCTGTATGGAAAAATCGTAATGAACCTGTTGGAAAAGGATTGGGGAATGTTGGTATGGATGCACTGAAAGCCGCTGGAGATATTCCCATGGAGAACCAAACAGCAGCAGATATAAATGCAGCATTTCAAGGCATGACTGGTGCTTTTCATGATATGAAGGGTCGTAAAATAACCGAATATGCTCAAAGAATTATAAATGGTGAAAAACCTGAAATCGTTTTACAAGGTTTTAATCAAAACGGAGCTATGTGGACATCAGTAATGCAAAAGGTTCAACAATTACAGGGACAAAATACATTTAGCGTTAGCACATTAGAAAATAAATTGGGAATTAAAAATGGTTCTTTATCAATAACACCTAGTAAGGATAAGAGGTATATTTTTGTTCGTAATCGCTTTAATGGGCAGTCAATTTCAGTAAATCCAAATCCACAAGAAATAGAAGCAGCAGCTAAGAAATTATTTGGTTTAGTGTAAAATGATTATTCCTGAAAAAATCAATATTGCATTTAGAGCCGGGTTAGGCGACATATCTATTTGTTATTCTGCTCCTTTTTCTAAACCTCTTTCTAGAACTGCTTGTAATTGGTTAAAATACACTTGGCAAAATGAATGTCCTTATGTAATTTCTTTGAAAGAAAAATATCCTTTTGTTAAAGTTCGTGCCGTTATTTGTACAACTTGCAATCATACTCATGAATTGTTTAAGTACAATCCTTATTTTGATGAAATTTCTAACTATAGTTGGACTGAATATAGTGAAAGTTTTTTAGAAAGACGATCTTTAGGATTGCCTTATTTGAATGAATTACCTGAATTAAAAGCTACTTTAGAGCAAAAGAGAATGCAATTTTTCTTATCTCCTGAAGAGAAATTGGTAGAAATTTCACAACCGTATGTAGGATTGCACTTATTTGCTGGAGATGATGAACGTAGATGGTTTGACAAGATTGGATATGATGGTTTTTATAGACTAGTTGATTTAATTGTTGATGCTGGTTTTAACGTGGTTTTATTAGGAGGAAATTCAAAAAGACATGAGGTTGGACATTATAAGGAAATACAGGAAGTTTTTTCATATGATAGGTTAAATGTTTATAATTTGCTGGATAAATATTCAGTAAGATTGCATTGTGATGTTGTTTCTCATGCTAGGGCTATGATTGGAACAATATCATGTTACTGTTCTTTGGCTACAAAATTTAATGTTCCTGTGTTTTTGGTAGCACCTGCTTGGCAGAGATGTTTATATGAAGGCGAAGATGGCGGTGAAGAGAATATATTTGCAGAAATGAAAAAACAGGGAACTTGGATTAATTACCAAGATGGAGATGGCAATTTTGCAGCTGAGCTTGAGAATTTAGAGACATTCTTAAAAGGATTAAAATGAGGAAATATTTGCCTACCTTGTCTGAACTGATAGATAGACTTAGTATTATTCAACTTAAAGAATGTAAAATACCAGAACATAAACAGCAGTATGCTCAAGAAATTCAGGATGTATTGCATGATATACAACAAATAATTGATGAGAGTAATGTTATGTTAGATGCTAATACAATAAGAGCTATAATAGTTGTTGCTCAAATGAATTCCCATATTTGGTATAATGAAGCAAATTACAGGAAGGGCATTAAGGATGGTAATAATTTAGAATTAAGTCATGGTTTAAATGGGCTTAGATGTACAGCAAAGAACAAAATTCAAGAAATTGTTGGTGGCCGAAAAGATTACAAAATTGATTGTCTTGCTGAAGATTTTAAAGGTTGGGATATTAGCTGGTAATATGAATACTTTTTATGATCATATCTATAAAGAAGCGGATAAAATTATGTTATCCTAGACCAATGGGTTTTTGCTGTTCCTAGGAGTGGTTATGTAGGAACACATCCAACAGCGGCATTTTTTGGTTCCACATCCTAAATTTAATTGCATAAAATTTCCTTTATAGATTCCTCTGAAGATGGCATTTGCATAATTAAATTAGCTTTTTTTACAGAAATATTTTGATTTACCACAGGCAATTGAGGGTAAGCTATATTTGGGAATAAATCAATTAATTTTACATGGGGAAAACCAGTTATATTAAAAATTTCATTCTTAATATCTTTTTCTATAAGTAAATTTATAAATTTCATTATAAATTTTGCATGTATAAATTGCATCTTACTTTCACCAGATACCCATAGTTTTTTGTTATTTAATATATCAAAAATTGGTCCTTTTTTCATTCTTGGACCTATGGGGCCATTTAACCTTAGGATGTTCCAATTTTTACACCTGTTTTTTACTATGCATTCTGCGATGTATTTGCTTAGACCGTATTTGCTTATTTTAGATACATCTATATTTTCCAAGAATTAGAGAGAAACAAATAGATTGGTTATTGAAACATCAAAAAGAAAAAGGACTTGCTAATTGAGAATAATTAACTGATCCGATTATATTAGCGTGAGAACTTGTGTCTCCTAAATTTTCATTTAAATCACCATTTTTCGGTTAAAATAACGATATTCATATTGAATATATATGTAAATGAATTTCTCAATTGTATTGGCAAGTAGAGAAAGAACAGAATTATTGTACAATTTAATTAAAAGTGTGCAAGAGACTACTGACGATCTAAATAATGTTGAGCTATTAGTAGCAATCGATGATGATGATGTTGTATCCCAAAATTTTAAAGAAAAAATTAAGGAGTATTCATTCGTTAGAATTTATAGTAGACCTAGAACGACTATGTTAAATAGGGATTACTTAAATTGGCTTCATGTACACTTTGCTACAGGAAAGTATTCTATCATATGTAATGATGACACTTTATTTAAAACCCCAAAATGGGACCAAATTGCTTTTGAAAAATTAGAAAAGTATCTTTCAGATAAACCAGATGGTATAGTTTATGGATTTATAAGTGATACTTTATTAATAAGAGCAGGTGGGCTAAATTACAGTTGTTTTCCTTTAATATCTAGAAAAGGGGCAGATGCATTAGGATTCGCAATACCTCCACAATTTGCAGCATGGTCAGCAGATATAGAATTATTTAAAATTTATAGTGCGATAGATCGAGTGTGTGATTTGTCTGAAATAATGATTCAGCATGTTTCTTATCATAGCGGATTGAGAAAAAAAGATAAAATAAATTTATATGTAGCTGCTATTAGCAATTATCCAACTATAAATATTCAACATTATACTGAATTGCTAAACAAGGAAATTAGGAAATCTGATTCATTTCAAGAAATATCCTTTCTTTAATCGTTTAATATTTTTCTTTTAAGATTTATTTTTGTAGAATTTTCCACATCATTTCTTGCTGCGATACCAAATTTTTTTTCTAACATATTTAGATAAGTTATATTGGTGAAATATTTAATCCAAGCTTGATCCCTAAACTTTAATATCTCTGCGGCTGATAGATACTTGCTTGGGAGATTCTGCGTCCAATAAGAATGTTGGCTATATCCTTCATATTTATCTGGTAACTTCCATCCATTTGTTTTAGCTTGATAGTACAAAGGACTTCCAGGGTAAGCTTGTGTGGCATAAAAATTAGCATTTTCTGTATTTAAATCCATTGCAAAATCTAGTGTTTCTTGCATAGTTTGCAAATTATCTTCTGGCAAGCCAAAAATATAATTTGCACAAACATTTATACCTGCATTTCGAATTTCATTTACAACGTCCTTTATTTTAACTTCTTTATAACCGCCTTTAATTACATCTTTTCTTACTGTTTGATTAGGACTTTCAATTCCAAGAGCAATCCAGTTAACTCCAGCTTTCTTTAATGCTTCTAGATATTTTAGCTTAGTGCAATCGACTCTTCCATAACACCATATGTTAAAATTGTATTTTCTTTCACTGATTAATTCACACAACTTCATAAAATGTTGTTCCCTAAGAATAAACATTTCATCAGCAATTTTAAGGTTCCTGATACCCATATTTGCAAGTTTATCTAATTTATTAATTGTAAACTCTGGTTCCCAATATCGGAAATTGGCGCTTTTATTGCTTGTAGCGTCAGGGCTATTATCTTCACGATTAATTATGTTTATCATGCAAAATAAGCATTTAAATGGACAGCCAAGACTAGTATAAATCGATGCAAAAGGACTTTTTATAGAATTATTAGGCCAAGAATGCCATCCTGCTGTGCGGTATTTTGTTGGAGAAGGTAATAAGTCCCATGCTATGCCTGGTAGTTCTTCTTGCAATTTGTCTTGTGGAATTATTGGATCAATTTGGTTTAAATGATATGTTGTTTTGCCATCATTATATTTAAATCCTAGTCCTTTTATTTTTTCCAGCAAAGAAGTGTCATTAAAGTTATCACACATTAACAAATTACTTATCGTTTTGATTCCTTCATTTTGGCATATCAAGTCAACACAATCTTCTTGTAAAACTTCATATGGTAATGCAGAAACATGACCGCCAACAAATAGTATTTTTATATGGCTAATTTTTTTAAGTTCTTGGGCTAGTGCAATTGCACCTTTCATATTTTGACTTGACGCCGAAGGTTGCTGCCCATAAACCACAAAACAAGCAATTCTTGGATTAGCTTCTACAATCAAGTTAGTAGCTTCTTTATAGTTTAATCTTTCTGCTTCACAATCGAGAATTTGCACTCCATAGCCTTTCATGCGACAATGCTGAGCTAGCATGCCTGCCCAAATTGGTGTTTCAATTCCAGAATGTTCTTTGCTAAGACCTTGATATATTTCTTCCGAAGCATTTGAATGAATAAATAAGATGTCTAATTGCATTATAACCTCTCGAAAAATTTCTTAATAGAATCTGTCAAATAAATTAAATCATCATCTGACAAATAATAGTGACAACCAACATGAATGCCATAATCACCAATATAAGTGGCTACTGGATACTTTTCTTTTTCATTAATATAGCCAAAAGTGCCATGATCAGGGATACTGCCAAAATTTCTTTTCCAGTGAATTGAACTTTCATACAAATGAGTTTTTAAGTCCCCAAGTTTATCTTTATATTTAGGTTTTAAAGTTATACTAAATCCATGCGGGCAATTTGTATCTCCTTCATCTTCTTCAGTAAACCAGGCAATATCTTCAAAGTCAACTAATGCTTTTCTTATAAAATAATAGTTCTTTTTGCGTTTGTTGAAAATATCCCAAAATTTATCAACTGTACCTAAAAGTAATGCGGAATGAATATCAGATTGTTTAAGATTTAGCCCATAACGAGGATGATCAAAATAAAGTCCACTTCTTCTGCCATGTGATCTTATGGATTTGATTAAGCTATCTATCTCTTCACAATTCGTTAAACAAGTTCCACCTTCAGCACCTACTAAAAGATGCCCGACGTAATGAGATGAAGTTTCAATGTCAGAATATTCTAAACAATGTCTTCCTTTATATTTGTTGCCAGTACCTTCGCAATTATCAATTATTACCGCTAAATTATATTTTTTGGCTATTTCTGCAATTTTATCCATTTTAGGAGGTTTACCTATTAAACTTACTGCTTTGATAGCTCTTGTTTTTTCTGTAATGGCTTCTTCAATCAAATCAGTGTTGATATTCATATCGTAACCAACATCAACAAATTTAGGCGTCAAAGAAGCTGCTCTAATTGCATTTGCTGTGGCTATGAAAGATAAAGCCGGGCAAATGACTTCATCATGCATTTTGGCATTTTTAATATCATAAAGCGAGATGCAAGCCGCAATTCCAGCGCTTGTTCCTGAATTAACTGCCGAACAGTATTTGTAATTAAAAAGTTTTGCAAATTTTTCTTCAAATTCTTTTGTTTTATTCCCTATCGATACCCAATTTTTCTCCAGGCAATCCATTACTTCTTTTTTGCATAATTCATTAGCTCTAAATTCTCCAAATTCAATTTTATGCATAATATAAATCCCCAAATTCAGTAATTAAAGTGGTCCCATTTCTTTCATAAGCATCCTGATAAGCTGGAAATATTTGATCCGCTGCCGTTAATTCCACAATTTTTATATTTTTAAGTAATTTTTTGAATGCTTCTGTAAAGTTTCCTGCATGTTGAACTCCTGGATATATTGGTTTTGTTGTACCCACCGCAGTTCTTATAATTAATTTGGGCATATAATCGCTTTTTGTAAGTTCTGGAAAATTATCTAATAAATTTACCATTTCAGACATTGCAAGTAATAAAAAATTGTGTCTTGGAAATACCGAAACGCACATATGTCCGGCAATAGCCCATCCAATAGAGATTCCAAATTGAAATTGTTCAGCAACTGGAAACTCAACTTTTTTTTCTTCTGAAATGTTCTTGAAAGTTGAAGACATAAATGTGCCTCCATCTTTCACCCCCTGGCCTATGAAATGAGTGTTTTTATCTGCAAGCCATTCCATAGATTTACACAATTCATCGAAGTAATTAGAAAGCAACTTTAGCTCCTGTTCCACTGTGAGGATATTTATTGATGTAATTATAATAAATTAACTTAGGATGATCCCAATCTAACTGAAGTTTTTCACACCCCCAAGTTTTTTTAGTATCAGTTAAAACACTAACCCCATTATCCTCACAAATCCAATAAATAGGCAAATCAAAATTTTTACTGTATTTCATAGCTTCGTGTGCTATTCCAGACATAATTGCCATATCACCTAAAAACACAAAAACACGTTGTTTACTGGACTGAGCAATCCCTACAGCAACTCCTATTAAATTGCCAACTATACCACTAGCAAAAAATCTGTGTTCAGGAAAACATAATGATATACTTAAACCATCTAATATTCTTTGTTTTACTTTGTCGGCAGGAATTCCTTTTAAAAGAGCGTGTAAATGAGATGCCCATGTACTTAAAACATAATCTTCTTCTTTAATGTTCTTAAATATTTCTATTAAATGATCCTCACATCCTCCTCTTAAATGAATTGGATATTTTATTAATCCTTTTGAGTAACAATCTTTTATATCTTCTTCAAAAGCTACAAGGTCTTCTTTTATCATTTTCTTATACCAGGGTAGTTATTTTCGAACCAATTAATTGTTTTTTTAATTCCTTCTTCTAATTTAGTTATTTTAAAATTAATATAAGGTTTTATTTTATTTACATTTGCAACAGGTCTTTTTAATTGACCTGGCAGGATACTGGATTCCCAAATAATTTTCCCTGTAAACTTAAAATTATCAGTTATTAAAAAAACTAATTCTTCTACAGAAACTTCTTGACCTACAGAAACCATTACAGCTTCTAAATCTTCATTTATAGTATTTGTTATAATTTGAGCGAAATCCTCAGAGAACATAACTTCTCTTTTTACATTTTTATCTCCAAAAACTATTAACGGTTTATCTTCTTTTTTGGCTAAAAAGCACTTATGAATTAATGCTGGAATTACATGACATCTATCCAAGTTGAAGTTATCATTAGGGCCGTAAAGAGTGCAGGGAATGTAGTAATTGTATTTTAGCCCATATTGTTCTTTAGCTGTCTTTAAATGAATTTCTGTCATTCTTTTGGCATAACCATAGCCATAGTTTTTAAAATAAGGTAATCCAAATTGAATATTGTTTTCATTTAATTCTTCCAAAGATTCATCGAAAGAACAAGTGGACCCAAAAGCAATTATTTTTTTAATGTTATTTTTTACAGCAGCGTGAATGACATTTGAACTAATGACATTGTTAACATAAAACATTTCTTCTTGATTTTCTGAGTTTAACTTAACGCCACCTACTAAAGCCGCACAATTTATAATTATGTCTGGAGAAAGTTTTTTTATGAAATCATTTGTATTACTGGCATACGTGAGGTCTAGATCAGCAAAAAAATAATCATTTAGTTTAAGAATCGCAGTAGCTAATAATCCTTTGCCAAAAATTAAGACTTTAGTAGTTTGCATATACAGGTGTATTTATCATTTTGTAGGTTTTAATTAGACATTGCAACTTGCTTAAAATATTCTTTTGTTCCGTATTTATTCATTGCTTGATATAATCTGCTTTCTCCCATATTTGCTAATTCTTTGAATTTAGGAAAATACCCTAATTTATTTATAATATCTTTTAATTTAGTTGTTATTTTATTAATGTCCCATTTTATTTTATATCTGAAATTATATCCTAAAATATTGGCAAAATATATTAATCCGCCATTTCGACTTATCGCATCTATTAAACCACCTAGTTTATTTTCTATAAAATCTTTTTGTTTTGGGAATCTTCCTAAACTTGTGATAAAATTTCTTAGATTATATAAAATTTTATCGTATGTCCAATATTTAGAATTGGCTATATAATTAGTTAAATTAATTGGTCTTATTTCTTTGGTATTTAAATTCATAGTTTCGCACATCTTGGTGAGACAAGCTATGATTGAATTAATTGGCTTTTTAAAAACGCCACTTTCTATGTTAATTAATTTTAAATCTAATTCTTTATATAGTTTTTCTTTTTTTTGGCGACGTTTGTTATACTTATCACATCGAGGGGTTTTTCTGTTTTTTTCGTACCCCCACAATTCAATGTAAAAATCATTTATTTTAAAATCAAAACGATATGGTAATCCTTTGTGTATGTACCCATTTACTTCATGCGATATATCCCTAGAATATAAAAATTCATCCACGATCAATTCATTATAACTTAAAACTACATGGCCGTCTGATACCTTTATACAGTTTCCTGTTGGTATATAATTATATCCCATTTTTTCTGCTACATTACGAATGCCCCCATTTCTACGAACAGCTAATTTTCCACCTGAACCTAGATGTTCTTCTATTTGTGTTAGTTTTGGGAAAACTCCATTATTTAATACTATTAATTTTTTAATTTCATAGCTTATATTTTCCCAGAACTGCCAATATTTTTTTGGTTTAGTCTTATTTTCCCATCCCAATAACTTTCCATAATAAAAAATTGATTTTTTGGTTTTTTTTATCGCACCCCATAATCCTCCTGGTAATTCAGTGCAGGTAGGGAAATGCCCTAAATTTTTTGTTATTTTTTTAAGTTCTGATACTATATTATTTTCGGAGTTCCAATACCCCCACGCTTTTTTCATTATGTAAAGGAGTAAGGTTTATATGAATATTTTAGTGACTGGAGGAAAGCTGGATATATCGGTTCAGAATTAATTGCACATTTATTGCAAGATCATGAAGTTACGGTTATTGATAATTTATTGTATGAAAGAATCAGTCTTGTTTCTTATATATCAAATTCAAAATTCACATTTATTAAGGGAGATGTTAGAGATGATGAGCTATTAAAACAATTAGTTCCAAAATATGATATTATAATACCACTTGCAGCATTAGTTGGGGCTAATCTATGTAAATGTAATCCAACAGATAGCTATCTTATAAATTATAGACACGTAAAATTTATAAACGATATAAGATCAAAACATCAAAGAATATTATATCCAAATACGAATAGTGGATATGGCATTACAGACAATAAAGAAATTATAACAGAAGAATCTGTTTTGTTGCCTATCTCCATATACGGTAAAACAAAGTGTGAAGCAGAAGAAGAAATTAAACAATCTGAAAATTACACTATTCTGAGACTTGCAACTGTTTTTGGTATTTCAAAAAGGCCACGGTTTGATTTGCTAATTAATAATCTTGTTTTAAAGGCAATAAAAGAAAAAGTAATTGTATTGTATGAAAGTCATGCTATTAGAAATTATATACACATACAAGATATTTGTAGAGCATTTGTTCATGTGATAGATTCAAATAAAACAATCGATGAAGTATTCAATGTTGGAAATGATTTTCTTAATTGTTCAAAGCTGGATTTAGTAGAAAAAATTAAATCAATTATACCTTTAGAAATAATTAAAGCAGAATATACTAAAGATGAGGACAAAAGAGATTATCGTATAAGCAGTGAAAAATTTTACAAAACAGGATTTATATGTTTATATGATATTGAATATGGAATCAATGAACTCAAAAAATTAGTTGATATGATTGATGAACCGAAGTATGCAAACTATTAGTAATTATTATGATTAAATTTAGTATAATCTGTCCTACCCGTTTTCGTCCTGCTATTTTCCAGACTTTTATCCAACATTTTGCTACACGCACCTATGACCTTGATTCAATTGAAGTTCTATCTATTATGGATGAAGATGCAATTTATTCAGAAATTCCTTCTTATTCTTGGCATCGTCTTTTAATTAGTAAAAGATTTAATAAAATGTCTGAATATTATAATTTTGCTACACAACAAGCAAAAGGAGAATGGTTGTTTATTTGTAACGATGACAGCCACATATTAACGCACAATTGGGATACAATAGCAAGCGAAGAACTAAAATCATTTCACGGAATAGGATTGGGATTTACTATCGACAATATGAGAACAATGCCGCATTCGCCGAGGGACAGATGCAGGCAAAAGAGCTATTGCGAATTTCCAATTATAGGTAAAAAAGGAGCTAGAAAATTAGGTTGGACAATGCCCCCTTATTTTCCAGCTTGGGGCGCAGACAGATATATTTGCGAAGTGTACGAAAAAGCTGGAAGAATAAAAAAAATACCTATAGAGTTAAGGCATTTAAGAATAATGGATGATTCTAGACATCATATGCAACATTTAAATGGTCCATCTGAACCTAGCGTTTGTTCTAATGCTGATGCTCAAAAAATAAGAATGGCAGCTAATATGAGCATTCCTTTACTTTGACCAATAAAGGAAAACCTTCATATTCATTTAGCCAAATTCTATTTTTGCCAGGTTTGCCCAAAATAAGTTGTAATGCTAATTTTTTTTCATGAAATACTATTGAGGCGCTGAAAGGATGGCAATCTTTAAATTCATCATTATTCATTGATTTAATTAGTTTATCTTTGGCTATTTTAGCTTGTTTAATGTGCATCCTTCTACTCCTTTAAGAATAAAACGGCACTTTATGATAAATTCATTTTACCCTAAAATTTATAAAAATCAATTTCTATCTTGTTAATTGTAAACTCCGCAAACTAAATCAATTTTTTTAAGAATTGCTTTAAGTTTCCAATTATCTAATATCTCTACTAACTTCCATGCTTTTACCTTCTCTTCGTCCAACCATTTTCCTTGATTTAAATTTATAATTGGCTCTCCCCACCCTATTAATTTAAAAGGAAACAAAAGTGCGAAATCTCTTTTGTAGATTTTTGGGTACTGATATTCAATGGCGGGTCGATCCCAAACAGGCACTACAAAAAAATTACTTTTTTCTTTTTTGAGAATTAACTTGCCAACATATTTAAAAGAAGACGAAAAATACATAAAGCCAGGTCTAGGGGCTGAATTCTTTTCCGAATTTACAATTGCCTCTCGTTTTTGGGCATGATCTATTGCTCTTTGCCCTAAGATGCTCACAACCATTTGATGTAATTTGTTCATAACTTCTTGTAACGTAACAAAATTAGATTCGTCCGAAATTATCTCGAAATCCACATCAGGAAAGCACCAACAATAATTCCGCTAAAAAATGAATAAATGGCAATAACCACAGCTTCTGGGTCCATTAAATGTCCCCATTGCTAAATTTTTTATTTCCTAAAGTCACCAATATTTCAATCGCATCTCTGGTTTCAGTCACACTCATTTTATTTCTTTTTGCCAAAGAAATCAATCTTTCCGGCGTAATATTTCTATACAAATTGAATTTCTTGAATGTTAAATCATCAATTATTTTTTCAAATAGATTTGTTATTTCTTGAGCTTCATCAGGTGTCTTTTCCACTCCCAACTCAGCAAGTTTTGCCCTTATATATAAATTGTTCATAAAAAGCACTTTACTGAAACCAAATTAACTTGTCAATTCATTTTTTCCAGAAATCGGGATCAGTAAGCCAATCGCCTTCATCTTCATCATCGACACGAACTATTTTTCTGGCCACTTTGTTAGCTAATATATCAGTAAAGCAAAGAATGAAAAATACCCCTAAAATAAATCCTATAAGCAAGCCAAGTAAAAATTCCATTATATTTATTTAGAAATTTTTTTAAAAAATAAAAATGCATACTTATTTAATTTGCAAATTTAGGAGTTTAACATGAAAAAAGTAATATTTTCCCTTTTAATGGTATTCGCATTAGCAGGTTTGGCTATTTCACAGCAACCAACTGTCGAGAAACAAGAAACCAAAGAAGCAGAAGTAGTTAAAGCTAAAGGAAATAAAGTTGCTGGATTAGAACTTCCAGATGATCAAACCGTTAACAGCGATGAAGGATTTGTAAATATTCAAGCTAAATGCAAAGGCGAAGTCAAATGGCTTGTAATTTCAAATGCAAAAGTTAAATATTTCGTAGTCCCACAAAGCAACTCTTTAATTGTTTCAATACCTAATAACACAGACTTAGTTACAGTATTTGCAGTTGGTGTTGTTGATGGAAAATTAACAGATTTTGCCATGACTAATATAAACATTAGCCAAGGCAATAATCCAACACCCAACCCAACCCCAACTCCTACACCAACTCCTACACCAAATCCTCAACCAACTGGCACCTATCATATTACTTTTTTAGTAGATATGAATAATACAACTCCAGAACTTGCAACTTTACTTAATTCAGAGAACTTAAGGAAAGCTATTACATCTAAAGGCAACTTTTTTAGATTATATGATATGAAATCTCCAATTGTCCAACAAAAGAATTTACAAGGTGTAGTGCAACGCATTGGTGGAAACGCAATTATGGTTATCCAAAGAAATGACGGAACCATAGTAGCTGCTCAAACTGCACCAAGAACTGATACAGAAGCTATTGCTATTATAAATGCAGCAACCGGAGGAGCTAAGAAATGATAGGAAAATTATCTATAAGTAATCTGCCAGCTATAAAATTTGACGGCGAATACAGAGTATTAGGTTGTATTCCATCTAGTGATGAATCTCTATTTGGTTTCCCTATGTTCGGGGATCAAATGGGATTAGCAGCAGCAGAATGGCAAGAAATAGATATGAGTTGGTTAAATCCGCCTGTATTAGATCAAAAAGCTACCAGCGCTTGTACTGCTTTTGCTTCAAATGGCGGAATGCATGTTTGTACTCTTAAAACAGGCAAACCACTTACTGAATTTAATCCATTTTTTACATATGGATTAATTAATGGTGGAAAAGATGCTGGGGCTATGATTTCACAAACATTAAGCGAATTAATGGCTTCTGGCGCTTGCCCCAAAGAATTCTTACCTGCTGGTTTAATGTATCAAAATCAATTTCCTCCACAAGCTTTCGAAAATGCCAAGAGATTTAGATTAGAAAAGGCATTTCGTTGTGCTACTTTTGAGGAAATTTGTTCCGCCATCTCGTTAGGTTTTGTTTGTCCATTGGGAATTTTAGTAGGGTCTAATTTCCCACAACTTGACAGTGATGGTGTAGCCCCATTGCCAAACAGAGGAGGGGGTGGTCATGCCATTTTAGGCGTGGGGCTTAAGAAATCACAAAAATATGGGTGGTTAATTAAGATTTTGAATAGTTGGTCAATTCGCTTTGGCATGAAGGGGTATTGTTATATTCATAAAGGGCATTTTCAATTTATGCGTCCTGATGCTTTTGCTATTCAAACATTAATTGACGATCCATTAGATAAAACATCTGAAGATGATGTTCCTGTAGCAAAAGTGGCTTAATAAGTTTAAATAAAAACAAAGGGGGATTTATGGCTAACGATATTGAAACAATGAAAGCTTCGGCTGCTGAATTCGGCTTTGACACCAATTGGATTGCAGACGTATTAGAAAAATGGGGGTCTGATGTGCTTGCCCTTTTAATTGAAGCTGCACGTCATGGAATTACAATACAATTTATTACTGAAATGGTAGATAAGTTTGGTCCATTCTTGCTTCAGCTTTTGGTCGATTGGCTTAACCAGAAGAAGATGATGGCAGTAGCTGGCGTACCAGAACAAACCTTCCGTGGTATGGACTCTTCATTTATTGACGCTTTAATCAATAATTACCTGCCACTTATTCTTGAGAAATATCTGCCAATTCTTGTTGAGAAATTTGGGCCACAATTGGTTGCTCTTATTTCTCAATGGATTATGAATATGATTAAAAAGTAAACTCAACCTTAGGCTAATATCCATTTAGCTGACCATATTAATAGGAAAATTAAAAATTCCTATTGATATGGTTTTTTTATTTGATATAATTAATGTAATCAGAGAATCTATAATGAAAAAAACACTTTTAATTATATCAACATTAATAGTTGCGGCCCTTCCATTAACAGCACAACAAGTTATTATAACCCGTTTCACGCCAGATAGTTCTGTTAGATTAGCCGCACAAGATTTAGCAAGCGTCCCTAGACAAGAACGTAAATATATAAGGTATCTTTCGCTTTATAATATACCTAAAGAAAAACGCAGAGAAGTTGCCCAAACAGTATCTTTCTTGGTTAATTCTTTAGGCCGAAGAAAGAAAATGTATATACCTTTGTTCGTAGGTAATTCAGATGAAACAGTTATTAGATTAAGCATTGACCAATATGACTGGAATACAAGTGCTTGGGAAAATCTAGGATATAAAGGAAGTGGCCCAAAAGCCCAACCGGAACCTTATTTCCACTATATACAAAAACGATTCTTTGTAGACCCAGATAAAGTTACTGTTGAAAAAATTGTTGTCGGAGATACCGTCAGAATTCAAACAGATAATTGTGCTGTTTATTTACCTAATACCAGTAGCCCATATGCTCACGTTAATGCCGGACAAGAATATAAAGCACTTAGACTTTCTGGCAAATATGTGCTTATAGATCATGCTGGGAAACAAGTTTGGGTCACAGATTCAGATATTAGAAAAGTTTTAATAGCAAGAGAAGTAAGAAATGGCAAAATACAATATGCTCATCCTCCTTGGATTAATCCTAATGCTTGGAAATATCTCTGTCAAGAAACTTACAGCGAATTTCCTGTACTAAGGGCAGACTGGTTTATTACAAATGCCAGTGTTGCCCCAGCATACTATGAATTTCTAGGATTAGGCAAAAACATTAAAGACTTCCAAAATCTAGTCTTTACTAATGAAGATTTGGCAGTAAAAGCAAGATCACAATATAAAGGTGTTGTTGTTACTTCTATTGTTGCACGTAATAATAGAACTTTACTTAGAAGTCCAACTTTTACTGATGGATATTACTGGCAAAGTCATGATTCTTTAACTAGTGTTGACGAAAGACATTATGTACAAAATGTTTTGCATGAAAAGTTTGATGCTACAGAAGATATTGGTAGTTTACCCAATGGTCTTCAAGCATATTTTTTAACTGATGGAAAAGGTAGCAGACTGGACTTTGCTAACCCTGACATTGCTGTAGATAATAATTCTGCGGATCGAGTAGTTAGAAATGGACGCTCATGCATAATATGTCATGTAGACGGTATTAGGCCAATTAATGATGAAATTAGAGCTTTAACTAAAAAGCTGCAAAACAGATCATCAGTTGCTTTGCTTGGGTTAAGTAAAGATGATCAATATAGAATCGAAGACCTATTTGGAACTGATTTAGATGAAAAAATAGTATCAGATCAAAATATTTATGCGGCTGCGGTTGCTAGGTCAAATGGACTAAAAAGCGAAATTAATGCAAGACAGTTTGGTGCTATATGGAATAGTTATAATGAAATTTTGCTTGATCGTGAAACTGTATCTAATGAATTGGGCATACCTTTGTCAAGATTAGATCATTATATTCAACAGTCTAATGATAATGTTTTGCTTGGATTAACTAAAACACCAGTACGTCCAGTAAGGCGTGATCAATTTGAAAAAAGCTATCAAAATATGATGCATATTATCGCTGAGGGGAAATGACGGAAAAACCTAAAAATAAATTAATTTTTTTTTTAAATTATTACTTTTTTAATTAAGAGGTAATAAATGAAAAAATTAATTTTATCAATTTTTGGACTTTTTGTTTGTGCTGGATTAGTTAGTGCATCTGGATATTACAGGGGTAATTATTATAGCGGCAACTATTACAATAACTATTATGTTAAAGAAGTTGTAAGAGAAGTTGCTGTTCCGGTAATAGTTCCAGCCTATACTTTTCAGTATCAACCCCCATGTGCAGTTCCAGTAATGCCCGCAGCAGCTTCAGCAACACCTGTTCATAATGTTGCTGCAAGTCCTGTAATACCTCAGTCTTCTGACAATCAAGATGATAGAATGCGAGCTTTAGCTAAGGCATTAATTGAAGAAATGCAAAGGCAAGCTGAAACTGAAAATGGACCTCCAGTAGCAATTGACCCTTCAACACAAAACTTACAGCCACAAAATCCTAATCCTGTTTCTAATCCTGGTTTGCCTCCTGGGATTAACCCAAGGCCAAATCAAAAAATTAATGCTCCACAAGCTAGTAAAATGACAAGAGAACAGGCTGCACCTATTGCTATGGGAGCATTAAATAGGAATTGTGCTGCTTGTCACACAGGAAGAGGGGCAGAAGGGGAAACTCAGATTTTTTTACAGCCTAATTTATTTAATCCTGACGTGTCTTGGAGAAGCATTAGGAATCAAGTTGAAAGAAGGAGAATGCCGCCAACCCATTCTCAATTTAGATTGAATAATGAAGAATATGATGCTGTTTTGGCTTGGTTGGATGGAATGTAAAAATAATTTTGGAAAAATTTTAAATATACTACTACATTAATTTGAAAGGAGAGAAATATGAAGAAAATTTTCGCTAGTTTAATTGCAATAGCTATGTTTGCTTGCTTGACCACTACTTCTGAGGGCGCTCGAAGTGTTGCCAAGAGCAAAACTGTTACCAGAGCTAACGGTACTAGTGTTACCAGAACGTTTGCCAGGGGTAATGGAAGTGCATCTGCTGCTGCATCTACATCTGCCGCATCTGCTGTAGCTGTTAGTGGCTTTAGTAGGAACTCTGCTGTTGCTGTTAGTGGTCATGGCTTTAATCGTGCTTTCTTTGTTGGAAATCACGGTTTCAACGCTGTTGCTGTACATGGTCATGGCTTTAATCGTGCTTTCTTTGTTGGAAATCACGGTTATGGTAGTCATGTAGGTTTTCGTAGCTTTGGATATGGCAATGTAGGTTTTAGCAGCTTTGGATATGCACCACCTGTAGCATATACACCTGTTGCTTACGCTCCTGTATCTGCACCTTACGCTGTCGCTACTCCTGTTTGTGCAGAGCCAGTAGCATATCAAGCACCAGTGGCTGATCCTGCTCCTGTTTGTCAGACTCCTGTTGCTTACCCAAGCTTTGCTGTCTCTTATAGCTATCCTTCTTATAGCTATGGATTTAGGGCTTATCGTCCATTCGGTTTTGTCCGTTTTGGATACTAAGCTTTAAAAGTTTCCATTTGATGAAACAAAAAAAGACTAGTTTTTACACTAGTCTTTTTTGTTATTGGAGGTCACTGTCAGTCATTAATTATTTCAATCCCTGCCATTGGGTCTTCATTAAGTAAAACATCGCCTTTTGCTGGCTGCTCTATAAGGATTTGTTTTTCTTTTGTCATAACTTGTTCTACTGTACCTTGGTTGGTAATTTTATTTGGTTGATCTAAAATTAGTTTCTGTTCTTCCATTTCATTCTCCTTTATTTCGGTTATTTCATTGATAAATCTTAAGAGGGTAGGAACATAGCTCATAAAATAGCTATCACCTTCAAATGTTCCGTCTTTTGGTATATTTAAACGGCCATCTAAAGCAGGTTTGGGTAATTTTAAAGTACCGCTGGTATTGTTTTTGAATACGTATTTTCCAGTGCCTTTTAGGGCTTCTGTTTTACGTACTTTAAGGTCTTCTCTACGTTCGTACTTATTTAATTTTCTTGTGTATCGCATTTTATAGCCTTTTTAGTTATAATTATATATGCAAGATTTAATAAAATCGCATACTATAATAGTAAAAGGAGCAAAAAATGAAACCAGAGAAATGGACTAATATATATCCAGCAGGTACACCTGAAGGTGATGAAGAGTTTAAATTCTTTGTTAAGTTAGCTAGGAATCCAGGTCAGTTATGGCGATCTACTTCAGCTATATCTAAAGAAACTGGTTTAAGTAAGATTAGAGTTGAACAAATTATACAAAAGTATTTTAATTTGGGTATAGTTATACAAAATCCAAATAATGAAGACCAATGGGGTTATTGGGAAAACCATGAAGAATTATTGCCTAAACCACAAAAAACAATTGCAGAATCAGATCAAGATAAAAGAATGGGAGTGGTAGAGTGGCAGGTTAATTGGGTTAATCCTCTGAATTGGCCAGCTAAAACTTTTACGACTAATTCTGGTGCTTATACTTATGTCTTTTGGTGGCCAGCTAAGCAGTATTAAAAATGCGAAGTAATACCAGAAGTAACACTAAAGAATTCATCGAAAAAGCTATTCTAAAGTTTGGCAACGCATATAGCTATGACAAGGTAGTTTATATAACTGCTAAAACCAAAATAATCATTACTTGTCCTAAACATGGCGACTTTTCACAAACACCAAATCAACATTTGTGTAATAAAATAGGATGTCCTAAATGTGGTAGAGAGAAAGTTAGTAATTCATTAAAATATGATAATGATAAATTTATTAATGTAGCTAAAAAAGTGCATGGTAATAAGTATGATTATAGCCTTGTGGATTATATAGATTCTAAAATAAGAGTGGACATTATTTGCCCAAAACATGGAATTTTTAAACAATTTCCAACTAATCATTTAAAGGGTCATGGATGTTGGGATTGTATGACTGAATATATCGGCACAGTAACATCATTAACTTTGGAAGATTTTATAGAAAGAGCTAAAAATGTACATGGTAACAAATATAATTATGGAAAGTCAATTTACATAAATAAAGATACTCATGTTGTAATTATTTGTCCTAAACATGGTGAATTTAAACAAACTCCTCATAATCATGTTTTTAGAAAATCAGGTTGCCCCAAATGCAAGGAATCTAAAGGAGAACGCAAAATTAGGTTTTATTTAGAAGAAAATAATTTAAAGTTTGAATCACAATTTAAATTTGAATCTTGTAAAAATAAAAGAAGTCTCCCTTTTGACTTTGTTGTGTTTCAAGATGACAAAATCAAAGCCATAGAATACCAAGGAGAACATCATTACATGCCTGTTACATTTGGTGGTGGTGATAATAAATTAAATTTTGATAGAATAAAAATTACTGATGGAATAAAAAAGAAATGGTGTGAAGAAAATCAAGTTCCTTTGCTAGCCATTTCTTTTATAGATTTTGATAATATTTCGATGATTTTAAATGACTTTCTTAATTAACCGGGCGTCCCTTCAGGTGCAGCTTTATCAGATGGTTTTTGACTTAACTTGAATGGAGCGTCAGCGGCATATGGAGTAAAATATAAATCGGGATATAACCCTCGCACGTATGAACTTGGATAGGCCCAACCTGCAATTCCAGCCCTTTTCGTTGCATTTTCTGTAAGTTCTGGTAATTCGTACTTATTTTCTGCGGCCCACTGTGAGAATGTTTTCATAATAATTAAATCTCCGATCAAATACTTAATTATATATAAGCTTGAATTAGTAAAATATTAAGCTTATTTAGACTAAATAAATTTATGGGTTGCGGGTGCAATAAAAATAATTTTGCTAATAGGCCAGTCCAAAGCAAATTGCAGAAGTCTATCAACAAAGTGGCTACAAATTTTAGCTCTTTCTCTAAGAATCCAGAAAATGATAGCAAACGAGTAATTAGCAAAGAACGTAGAGAAGAGTTGTTAAAAGCTTTGGTAAAACCATAGGTATAAGTATATATAATTAAACCATAATAGGAGTTAAAATGATAAGCTATAAAGAGTGGAAGCAGATTAATGAGAACTTAGGTTATTCTTTCCCAATTGGTACTGGAACTACCCAAAAGATAGGCGAATTACAGAATCGTTGGAATGAGATGGGAATGATGCCAACTCCCAAATTAGGTGATGACATGGGTGGTGATGATATGGGTGGTGATGATATGGGTGGTGATGATATGGGCATGGGAATGATGCCTAAGAAAAAAAAGAAGCCATTAGCTCCTATGGGCGATGAATTAGGTTCTGGAGAGGGTGACGTTGAGCCAGGAGACACAGCTGATTTAGACGACATGGGCGATGAGGATATGGACGATGAGCTTGACAGTGATGATGAAGGCGATGACATGGGCGATGAGGATATGGGAGACGAAGAAGGTGGCGAAGAAGAAGGCATGGATGAACCTATGGATAAACCAATGGGCAAGCCTATGATGAAAAAGAAACCTCCTATGTCTGCTATGATGATGAAAAAGAAACCTCCTATGTCTGCTATGATGATGAAAAAGAAAATGAAGAAAGAAGATAGAGAATTCTTCAATAATCTTAAGAAACAAGCTGGAGGAACATATTTTCAGCTTGATGAGGAAGGCAAGTGGGTTCCTGTCACAGAGGATGCTGTTATAGCTCCTACAGACCCTAACAAGGACATCGCAGAACCTCAAGCTGGAGAAGTCGGATTTGCCCCTACAGGACGCCTTGGAAGCAATTTTAATGAATGGGCAGCTAAGTATAAAAAGTAACGAGTCGCAAGGCTCTTAATCATAGAAGACCACTGAGAAATTAGTGGTCTTTTTTATTTAATTTTTAAGCATTGCAATCTAAATTATTTAAATTATAATAGTTAATTATGATATTAAGAAATTTTTGGTTAGTCAAGAGGAGGGAAAAGCTTATCCTCAAAGTGGTTGAATGGGCGCAAAGAAACAATAAAAAGGTTGAACATTTAACTAAAGATGATATTAAAGAAGCTATTAAGTCGCAAAAATCTTAGTTGATTAACCATTGAGCCATTGACAGTAATATTGTGTAATGTAGAAACTGGTCAAATCCTATAGTGATCCAGAAAGGATGCATATTTCCTTTTGTATAGAAATGGCTGGTAATTTTACTAGTTACAAAATCTACAGCAAAATGTCCAATAAAGTTTAGAAGCGTCCAATAAACAAGTGTATTCAAATCAAATTGATACCAGAGAATTGCAAAAATAGTCAAAGAATAGGTAGTTACATGTAATAATAATGCCAATATATTTTTAGATTTATTGGTAGCTTGCCATTTTGTTTGACAAATGAAGTCTCCAACATAATGTGCAAATAAAATATTTAGGATAAGATGAATTGACATATCAGAATCATATCATAAAGTTTGCAAATTTCAATGGTCTTTTGGGTCAAGTAGTTTAGGATTTGTAACTAATTTAACCCATTTAGTTGGTTTCACTACTTTTCCTGGAGGTATTTTATAGTTTGGTTTTTCAATAGGATCATTTAGATTTGGTTTAATTACTTTTCCACCTGGACCGTTAAATTTAGGTGGAATTACATTTTTTGTTGCTGGTATATGTGTTATATCAAAAGGTGCTGGTTCATGATCTTTGAACAATCTATCATCTGCTGTCAAATAATATATGGCATCGGCAGCACTTGGAATGAAATAAATTGGTGGATACTGTCCTGCACCATAAGACAAAGGGTATAAGCCAGACTTAGCCATTGTCCTATCTGAATCTTCTCTTAGATAGAACCACTTTTTAAACTGCATTAACATTATATACTATATGTTGAAGAAACATTTTGGATGGGTTCCTAGCAAACCTGATGGTCGTGATTATGCATACTCCTGCAATTTCAATCTTTTCCTGCCCCCTTCAATTGATTTAAAGTATAACTGTCCAGTAGTTTATGATCAGCTTGATTTAGGTAGTTGTACAGCAAATGCCGTTAGTGGTTTAGTTCAATTTTTAATGATTAAGTATAAATTGAAGGTATATCGTCCTGCTAGGCTTGCTATTTATTATTGGGCAAGGATGTTGGATAATACCATTCAAGAAGATGCAGGAACGAGTTTAAGAACTGCTGTTAAGGTTCTAAATAAAATTGGCACACCTGCTGAGTGGTTGTGGCCATATGATATAGTTAAATTCAAAGAACAGCCAGATAAAAAAACTATTGAGTATGCAAGTAAACATAAAATAACTCAATATTTCAAAGTTGCGCAAGATATAAATAGTATGAAGAATTGTCTTGCTGCTGGTTTTCCATTTGTTTTTGGTTTTAATGTTTATGAAAGTTTTATGACTTTGGATGTAGCAAGGACAGGCATTATGCCTATTCCTGCTAAAAATGAACAATTGCTCGGAGGTCATGCCACCGAATGTGTTGGATATACTCCTGAATATTTTATAGTCAGAAATAGTTGGGGTAAAAAATGGGGTCTAAAGGGTTATTTTAAAATGCCTTATAGTCTAATAGAAGACAAGAAATTTGCTGATGATTTCTGGACATTCCATTCAATTAACAGCTAAATATTACTAAATCAGTACAATGGCAGAACAAGAGATAAAATGGCTTCATTCGAATTCGTTGGATAATAAAGACCCAGATTTAGACCTTGGTGGCAATCAATCCAAGTTTGAAATTGCTATAAATCCGATGAACAACTTGTTTAGCGATGTGAAGCCTAGTGACGCAACAGATGGTTATATTGACTATCGTTGCTTCTACATAGCTAATAAAAAACCAGATATTACTTATACAAATGTATTATTGACATTAACTTCGGATGATCTTTGTTCTACAATCGATATAGGGTCTAAATTGGAGAATGATCAGCAAAGAATAACTGTTTTTAGCACACCTGATGTTGGAGGATATATTATCCTTCAAACAGAATTTGGGTCGCCTTTTACATGTTATTGGACAGGTTCAGCCGCTACTTTTGCAAATGAAATACAAACAAAAATTAGAATGACTTTTTTGTGCGATGATGTAACTGTAACTTACGAAGGAGGGCCGGTAATATCTTATCTAGTAGAATTTGCAGGTGTTGCTCAAAATAGAAAAGTAGGACTAATCCAACTTTTGCAAAACAATTTTGTTTCTCAACAAGGGCCAGAATATAGAGTGGCAAGCTACATTAGTGCTGATCCATTTAATGGTTCTGGAGATACCCAAGTAAAAGTAATATACCCAATCCAAGCACCTGATAGTGGAATAGTTAATGTTTTTAATGTATCTACCGATTCTTTTGATCATATGAATTATATTTCTTATATTGATGATACATTTTACTTAACTACTCCATTAACTACTAATCTTGTGCCTGGCGACGAAGTGTGGGTTGATTTGACTACTCCCCAAAAAACAGCCGTTGTAGAAATAACTAAGGTTACGGATGGATCACCTATACAACAAATAGCTGAAGTAATAGAATCTCCAACAGATGAGCCAGATTGGGATGAAGATAATACTTTGGACGTAGGAACTTTATTGCCTGGAGATAGTTTTTTTGTATGGGTAAAGAGAGATACGGGAGCAGGAACGCCAGGATGTACTGGTAATTTTACTATAACTTTAACTGCGGACGAATCATGACACCTAATGATATAGTTTTTACACATTCTGGAGGGTTAGCTAATTGCGACCCTGATTTAGACTTAGGAGGGACTAATTCTGGTTGTGCTTTGGATTTGACTGCCTTGAATAATCTTTTTGATGATTTAACCCCTAAAGAAAGTAGAGAAGGATTAATAGATTATCGTTGTTTTTATATAAACAATACTCATCCTACAGACACATTAAGAAATGCAGTTCTTTACATAGATTCCGAAAAAAAGGGTGGTTCATTTATTGATATTGGTATTCCTGCAATAAATGAAATTCAAAAATTAGAAATTCAAGGCACTAAACCGCCAAATGAAGGTGAAGTTATGACTTTATCTTTTGCTGAATTCGGGGATGTAACTATACCATATCATGTTATTCCTACTATCTGGCAGGGAAATTTTCAGACTGAAGTGCGTGGCTTAGATAGTCTTGCTGAGGTAATAATTGAATATGCTGGTGAAATTGGGTTCCCTACAGATGTTGTTTTTACTATTAATTTCAGACAACAATCAGGAAGTAAAGACATTAGTTTAATTTCAGTTATTTCTCCTACTGATTTGGGTGGACAAAGTTTTACTGTAACACAATATCAACAAGGAAAACCTGTCAACACTGTGGCAGTGACTATTGCTGACAAAGAAACAGCCCCAGCAGGCATTGAATTTAGCTATCCTTTGAGGGGTAGCCCTATTTCTTTAGGAAATTTATTGCCTGGCGATTCATTTCCGGTGTGGGTAAGAAGAATTACTCCAGAAGGCACTGTAGCACATTTATTAGATAATTATATTCTGAATGTAGAAGGAACTTCGCCTTGATTTTGATTTTTAGAATACTATAATGAAGGTATGAAAATTCTATTACCTTTTTTAGTTTTAGCCCAAGTATCCGTTTTTACGTCAAGTCAATATACAGAAAAAATCAATCAATATAAACAAATAAACAAAAACATAGAAGATATTGATTTCTACAACAAAAAAATAAAATTTAAAGATAAGAAAACTGGAAAATTTATAGAATTTAAAAATTTAAGTGCATTTGAGCAAAGCGTATTCCTTTTAACCACATTAGAAGAAATAGTTTATAAACTAGAAGCTGTGCAGACTTTATGGCAAAAAAGACTCGACAATGCTCCTGAAGATGACGGTAGTTTAGCTAAGGAAGATGAAGCCCCAAAAAAGGCCAATTACGAAAAATTTATTTCTGATATTAAAGTTATTAGGAAGGAACTAATAGCTAAATGGGAGATGAGAGCGACTTATACCTTTTCTAAATTTCGAAATAAATTTACTGCCAAGGAACAGGATTTTTATTTAAATAGAATTAAATATATTAAAGGCAAAGCAAAATAATGGGTTCTTTTCTTCAAGGATTTTTTGATTTTCTTATAAGTCTGCAAAAGGCTAAAGAAAAAATGCCGCAGAAGATTCAACCTGTATTTACAAAAAAACCATGTCCCATATGTGGTTTAGGATTGCAAGAATTGATAGAAAAATCAAGATTAGGATGTTCTTTTTGTTACGAACATTATAGGGAAGAGTTGGTCCCTTCTTTGCACCAAATTCATAACGCTGTAAGACATACTGGCAAAGTTTGTAAAAATAAGTTATCGGATTTGGAGTTTATGCCATCTGTTGAACAAATTTTATTATTAAAGAAACAATTGAACAAAGCTATTGCTGACGAAAAATATGAACAGGCTGACATGTTAAATAAGAAAATTATTGCTTTAGAATCTCCTCAATAGTCATCATGTTTATATTAGACCATATATTTTTGTTCAAGAATATATAATCATTCACATCTTCGCCATATTTTTGATATTTGTTGCCATGTCTGGTTTTTACAACTATTGTGGGTATATTGCTAATTAAAGTATAGGTTTTAAGCCAAGTATCCATAGAAATAACTTTTGCCGCTGAATTGATTATTTGTAGCATTTCTTTTAGATTTATTGCTTTAGTTTCTTTTTTAGAAGTTATTTTTTTGCTGCTCATCCAGTAACAGCTATCAGGTAATCCATAATAAGCACAATCTGATTCTGACCCTATGTTATAAACCATATAATTCAAATCTAGATATTTTCTAATTATGTCCTTATGTTCATTGCGATTTAGATATCTTTGTTTTAAAGCAGTTCTTTCTGATCCAGATGGGGCTAATATCAGTATCTTTTTATCTGTTTCTACCTTTCCTAATAACTCGGTCCACGGTGCAGAACTTATAATTCTTTCTTTATATTTGTTTTCATTAATCCAATCACCATAGTCTAGTCTATCTGCTAAATGTCCAGATGTGCGGAAAGTAGGCTTTCTTTTAATCATTTCATAAACGGTATTGGCAACTTTACTGCCCATTATATTGTTTAAGACTAATGCATTTTTTTTGAATAATTGGATGAATTCTTTGATTAATTCTGTACTGTGGGGATTACTAAAGAATAAAATTCTAGCTTTATCGTCATTCCAACAAGCTGCTAATAATATAACAAAATCACCAATGCCCCCAAAACCCATATAATAAGTGTGATCATCGCTGGCAATCCAAGCTTCTACTTTGTGAATTAGATCGCCTGATTTAGCCACAGGCATTGGCATAAATCTTCTAAATCTTTTGTTTATTTGCTCTAATCTTTTTAAATCAACTGCCATTATAATGCCCAAAGTTATGGTGACATTCCTTTAGAAAAGGTACCAGGCTGCATATTTTGTTATGGAGTTTTTCTTTTGAAGGGCATGTTTGATGTTAGAAGTAATTGTCATTGCTTGTTGTGGAGTTACACCTAAAGCATCCATTATTTCTTGCAAGATGAAACCTTTCCTTACTAAATTGTTAGGTTGGTCTCTAAGTGCATCTGTAAGCCATGTTAAATATTGCCTTACTCTTCCTTGAATCCTTGTCTTATAGAACTCCCAATCAGAATCGTCAGGAAATTCTTTGTTTTGTTGTATAGATGCTGCTGTTGCCTCTTGCCATTCTTTGTATTTGATCATAAGTTTCCTGTGTCAATGACTTTAGTTTTATTATCTGGCACGTCAGAGATTTTAACATTATCTAGTTTTTCTCTGATTTTACTTCCCCAACTTCCCACTTGTTCCGGTCTGACCCCAAGAAGAGTTGCAACTGCATTTGTGTTGTTGCATAGACTAATGAAATCATCCCAAAAGTCTTCTCTTATATTTAACCCGGTTCTGATTGCATTAGTAGCTTCAGACTCGATAGAATCCGTATGATCTTGCATACTTTCTAATAATTGTCTGAAACTAAACATTCTTATCCTTATGATACGAGTTCGAAAACATCGTCTGCTGCGCCTGTAACGAAAGTATTCTTAAACTTTACAGCCTGAATGCCATAAAGAGTAAATTCTTCTCCATGTGTATCAACTAAATTTTGCACATTATTCATTAAAGGGAAGAAAGTAGTACGAGTATACTTCATCTCATCTGCCTCGGAGACAGTTTCATTGCCAACGGGCCAAGCATTATAAGGCAATGCCCAACCATAACGCTGCAATGTCTCAAGCTTTACTCTAAATGTGTAGACTGGCCAAGTAGGATTCGCCATTTTATTCCTTTCAAAATATCTATTCTATTTATTACTATTTAATTATTTTTTAAATTTAAGAAGGTCATCATACTTAGAAAAGCCAAATTTTTTACCAATGTCTTTTGATTTGGTCGTTTTATTCACTTCTGGATCACCTGGGCCTTTATATTTGCTATTTGGATAAGCTGGCCCATTGACTAAATCTGTTTCTTGATCGAATCTATTTCCTTCCCATTCTAACCACTGCTTAAAGGTCATTTAGTAGTTATACCTTAATATTTCGTTTTCAACCTCTTTATTTTTAGCCGTTCTCCAGTCTTTATAGATACGATTGTAGAAATTCGTGTGAGGCGTTACCAGTATAGATTTTCCTTTGAAATTTCTAAGTAAGTTAGCCAAATCTATATGCCCATCTTCAGAAAGAGCAAATTGACTGTCTTGTTTTGGTAAATTTATATAAACTAAAGAATCTGCATTATTGAAAGCCTTTAAAACAATCATAGCATTTTTATTTAATATGTAAACTTTGTTGAGCCTATCACTTACTTCAACTAATTTTTCCTTCTTCTTTTTAATTTCAGAAAAGCAATTAATAAGGGGGTAAAACTCATCAGTTTCTTTAAGCTTCTTGTTTAATCTTGTTTTCACTTCATCTGCTTGATCCCTTAGAAGCCTTAGACTATTAGTGATGTCGGGATTTATATCGTTGATTATTTCTTCTTTTGAAGGTTCTTTATAAAGCAAGACCATTGGCGAACCACAAAATGGATCAACATATACCATTTCCTGGTAATTATCTGGCATATATTCTATAACCCAATTTGCTACTTTCTTACTTATTCTGTTTTCTTTTAACAGGTTTTTCAATTTTCTCCTCATGAATTATTTCGCCACATTTGCAGATAATAGTATTTTGATAGCCAGCTTCTTTTCTCCATATTTTACCAAGGCCATTTTCCTTAAAACATTTGGTACACTGTATATAAACACACCTATCAGGGATGTTGCCTTCATCCCAATAAATATAACAATCTTGGCTCATAACAATAAAATAGTATTAATTGTTTTAAATTGTTACTAAGTTAATGTAAATAAAGGAATGCGATTATTCATGACATTTTTAACTTTTCTTCTTACCTTCTTTATAATTTCACCGGCTAGTCCTGATACACCTGACAAAAACTTACATGAAAAATGCTTATATCCAACAATAATGATCGAATATGCAGACAACGGTATTGGTACTGGCATAATACTAAGAAGTGAAAAAGTATCCGATAATAATTATAGGAATGTCTTTGTTACTTGTGCCCATGTAGTAGATATGTACTCTTCTCATACGGTTAGAGTATTTAATTATAAAAACTGGTCTGACATTAATACCTCTAGCCAATTTAATGCCAGAATTTTTGCTATGGATGATGATAGAGATTTGGCTATAGGCGTTTTTTATTCTGACAAACAGATGGCAGTTGGTGAGTTGGACTTTAATGCAAAAATTTTCACAGGAAATGATGTATTTCGAATTGGATGCGGTGCAGGAGAGGAACCTAGATTAGATTACGGCAAGATAACTTCAGTCAATACCGGATATTCCAGAATAAATGGTTATCTTAGAACTTCAATTCCAACAATACCTGGAGATTCTGGTTCTCCTGTATTTAATAATTATAAAATTGTTGGTATTATGAGAGCTATTGCCTTACAGCATGATAAGATGGTACATTTCATTTCTTACGCAGTTCATGTCAGAAAATTACAAGAATGGAACAATGAAAATAACGATAGTTTAAGTTTTGCTTGGAATGGAAATGAAATACCAAGGTTATCATTTCATCAATTAGATTTCTTTAATAGTTATAGTATTGAAGCAAGGTGATTTATTGATAAAATTAGTCTCGTCGGTCAAACTTTTGGTCGATTAACAGTAATAGAGTTTTCTTATGAGGAAGTAAGAAAAAAACCCAATGGTCATACTTATAAAAGGGCTTATTGGCTTTGCAAATGTAAATGTAATAAAGAAAAAGTTTGTCTTCAATCTGATTTAATTAGAGGCAGGGTACGTTCATGTGGGTGCATGAGAATAAAATATGATTTGACTGGAAAACAAATTGGATCATGGAAGGTGTTGAAAAGAATGGAGTCTGTAAGAGGAAAAACTGGCAAATTGCAACAGCGATGGCTTTGCGAATGTAAATGTGGCAGAGTAAAAACGCATTTGCAATCTAATCTTCTTAGGAAGCATACTAAACAATGCACAGATTGTTACATGGAGGAAATAACATTGCCAGGATTAGGTGAAATTACTGGACGTTATTGGAATAGTTTGATTCGTGGGGCTAAAAATAGATCACTTGTATTTGAAATTAATTTAAAATATGCATGGGGATTATTTATTCAACAAGAAGGCAAATGTAATCTTTCTGGTGTAGAATTGGAGTTCGGAAAAAATGGCACTGCATCTTTAGATAGAATTGATTCCTCAAAAGGTTATATTGCTGGAAACGTTCAGTGGGTGCATAAAAAAATTAATAGAATAAAGAATGTTTTCCAAGATGAAGTTTTTATTGGTATATGTCATAGTGTCTCTTCGCATCAAACAAAATGCAAAAACGAAGCTGATAAAGTCATACCTACTCTCCAAAAATATATTTTAGTTGATGGCTTTGATTTAGTTTTAGATTTCAAAAGAAGTTATGGGTCATATATAGTAGATGCTAGAAATAATAAAAAATACTTAGATTGTTTTGGCCAATTTGGAAGTCAAGCTTTAGGGTGGAATCATATTGAATTAGTATCAAAAATAGATAAATTATCAGAGATATCGCTAACTAAAATTGCTCATAGTGACATTTATGTTAAGCATTATGCTACATTTTTAGAAAAATTGGCAGAGACAATGCCAGAATTTAGTAAATTCTTTTTTATATCTTCAGGGGCACTTGCGGTAGAAAATGCTTTAAAAATAGCATTTGATTGGAAAGTTCAAAAACTAGGAATAGAAGACAATGAAAATGCAATTAATAACTTAAACATTATTCATTTTGAAAATGCGTTTCATGGAAGAAGTTCATATTGTTTAAATTTAACTAATACTGATCCAATAAAAACTAAATGGTTTCCAAAATTTAAATGGCCAAGATTTCCAGTTAGTGATATTGGATTAGAAATGCTTGAAAAAACTTTGCAAAAAAATAATTCAGCAGCGGTCATAATAGAACCGATAATTTGTGAAGGTGGAGACATACATGTTGATAAAGAATTTCTTGTATCACTAAGAGAAATTACAAATAAAAATGAATGTCTCCTTATTTTTGATGAAGTTCAAACAGGATTGTCAACTGGCAAATATTGGTGCTATCAACATTTTGGTGTTGCTAGCGATTTATTGGCATTTGGCAAAAAAATGCAAGTGTGTGGTGTTGCTGGAGGAAATCGTATATTTGAAGTTCCTACCAATGCTTTTAACGTATCAAGTAGAATTAATTCTACTTGGGGCGCAGACGGCATTGATTTAGCTAGGTCTGCAATAATATTGGATACGATTAAAAAATACAATTTGCTTGATCAATCAAAATTAGTTGGAGATTATTTTGTAGATAAGTTAAAAAGTTTAGATTTAATTAATGCAAGAGGTAGAGGTTCAATTATTGCTTTTGATATGCCAACAAAAGAAGAAAGAGATATGTTGTTAAATAAACTTTGTGAAAAAATGTTGTGCTTGCCATGCGGGTCAAAATCCATTCGCTTCAGACCTCATCTTACATTTACTGAAGAAGATGTTGATCAAGCTACGGATATAATATCAAATGCAATTGCTTAAATACATTGTGGATAATTTCAAGCAATTTTTTGAATCTACAATGGATGACCTGTATGTGTCGATGCAGCAAGCATTCCCCAGAACTACCAAAAGGGAACATTCCACCCAGACTATAAAAATTGTAGACTTAAAGTGGACTCCTTTTCTTGGCCTTAATACTTTGCTAATTCGTGGCAAAGCACAAAATGAAGGAAAAGAGTACAAAACAACAATTGTATTTAAAGAAGTAGATTATTCAGGAGGCCCAATAAAATTCATGGCTGATGACGGAAAATACTATGAAATTAATAATCTTTCTGAACATGATATATTAGTAAGATGTGATTGCCCTGATTTTAAATGGCGATGGAAATTTGAAAATAGTCGTCCAGCAATAAATGCATTAGTAGGTAATAAAGGCAAAAAGTACGAAGGGCAAGGATTATGGGAAGCTAACCCTTTACATTTGCCAGGTCTTTGTAAACATTTGTTATCTTTGTCTAAGGCATTGAATCATATTAATGTCTTGTAAAGTTTCTAAAACTTCCCTTTCTCTTGTAGAAGTAGGAGTTTTGTAAATACTGAGTCCCAATCTCCAGGAGAGTCTTGCCTAATTAATAAAACACTAGGATACCATTTGTAAACGTTCCATCTTTCGTCATAATGATGGCTTAATATCCCATAAGCCTTCTTACCCAAAGCCCCAGCCAAATGTAAAACTGAAGTATCAACCGAAATAACTCTGTCCATCGAAGCAATTAACCTAGCTGTATCCATAAAATCATTTAAAGGATACCCGGATAAATCCATTTCTTCACACCCAGCTATGAATTCTGGAGTATAAAGTTTATCCTGAAGCATGTACAAAGTGTCTTTGAGACATTTGAATTTAGCTAAAGGGCATGATCTTGTTAAGTTGTGTTCATAACTAGGGTTTCCTTCCCAACTTATGCCGATTTTAAAGCCATCTGGTATGTCAGGGAATGGCTCAACAGACAAATAAGGAACAGCACAGACTACCTTATCCAATACAAAAGGTAACGAAAGAGATAAAATATGGCAGTCATGAGGAGGTAGATTTCCATCATATTTGTCAATAACTTCTCTAACAGCGGGCATTGTCTTGATTAATGAATGCAATCTAGGATCACAAGCTACGATTATATGTCCGCCAATATAGTTGATATATCTAATGAATTGTATTGTATCGCCTATTCCTTGTTCACAATAAATTATTATCTTCTTTTTACCTAATCGCTTGCCATTCCATTTAGGACTATTTTTATATGTGTTCTTATAAAAAGTCATTTCAGGTCTATCTAATCTAGCTGTGTCTTCTGTCTTCATGGTGTTGTTGTTCTACTAATACAAAATTTATTGGTGTTTGCCTATTTATTACATATGGCTTCTCAATTTGTATTAGTTTGACTGCGATTTGTACCGATATGGATAGAATTTTTATGCTCATCTATATAACATTCTAAATTTCTTATGCCTTTTATTTCTGTGTTGTATAGTAAAGGTGTAAAAAGTGTTTTAGGAAGTAAGTCTATGCTAAATTGATTTGGGGCTATCCTAGATTCAAGTTGCTCTACATACAGCATCATATAATTATAAAAAACTAAAATCCAGGCATCAACCTGGATTTTAGTTTAACTAAAAAGGCCATAAAAACCGTCACATTAGAAACCAACTTTAATGATCGCCCAATTTGCAGAGTGATCATTTGTACCCTTTAATGCCAAAGTGCTTGTGGTAAAAGTAGTTACGTTAACAGCACCCTGAGTGGCATTAGTATCTGTTGCCAAAGCAATGTAATCAGCGGCAACGCCATCAAGGGTTGGGAAATATACAGTAGCTGTGCCATCTTCTGCTAAAGATACAGTTCCAGCTGCTACAACTCTAGGTCCAATTAAGTGACCTACACCTAATGTCATCTCCTCGGAACCCTTTTGACTTCCATATACTGAACCCGCTCCACTTACACCTGTTACGCTTGTTGCTCCCATTTTTATTTTCTCCTAAAAAATTTTACTGTCATTAATAGGTATGAGTAGTAAAATTTTATTTAAAGAATTTTGGTAAAAATTTAAAATAAGGCTAAATAGTATAGAATGACTTACTTTTATAGCCCTGTTATAACTGATTGGCAAAAGCAAATTATTATGGGAACTATACTTGGAGGTTCTTCTATAGTTAAACCCAAAAAAGGCAGAAATAGCTATTTATTCATGCGATCATGTGATGAAATGTGGTTGGAATATAAATCTCAGGAATTAAAGAATTTCGCATCTCAAAAGCCATTTACAAAAGAAGGAAGAACTTTAAGATGGCATTCTAATTGTTTCCCTATTTTTAATGAATTTAGAGAGTTATTTTATGAAGATGATGTGAAAACTGTAAAGATGGCAATTTTAGACAAACTTAGAGATATCGGCTTGGCTATTTGGTATGGAGATTGTGGTAAAATCAAAAAAAATAACGTTATAATCAATACTCATAAATTTGGAGAAAAGGGTACAGGTATAATAAACGACTACTTCAATCAAATAGGGATAGAATCAGAAATAACTAAAGAAAAAAATAATTATAGAATTCTTATGAGTGAAGCTGGTTCTGTTAAGTTCTTAGCTACCATCGGGCATAGACTCCCCACCTTCATGATCTGACCAATCCAATTCATATTCCCACCCATCTCCAGATACCTTTGCTTTTCTTGCACCTGTGGTTGTGGTAACTAAATCTCCTTGCCATAATTCCATATGCATTCCTAGACCTATCCAACCCACTTTAATACAAGAACCACCCCAAGTTGATCCTGTAAAAACTATAGGTGTTTCTTCTAAGAAATGTTTGCCACCTTTTATAGTGGTAGAATCATCATTAATTTTAAGCTCATATTTGGAATTTCTAGTCCAAACTTCCACCAATGTTCCAGGCTTAAGTTTTTTAATGTCAATTCCTTCTGTTTCTTGAGATTCTCTAATTAAATCTTTTACGTCTCTATAATACATGTTTTAATTATAACACAAACAAATAAATACTGTAATATGACTTTTAAAGAATATTTAAAATTACAGGAAGAATTGTGGATGACTCAAGGCCCACAAGATAATCCTTCTAATCCTGGAACTAAACGCAAAAATGCCAAAGACTTGTATAATCATCGATATGGAGACAATTCTGGAGGAAATCCTTTAAATGTTACTCCAATGGCACCCAATAAAATGAAGAAGTAGCTATAATATTTCACAATGTACTTTGAATGTCATCCCGAAGACCCAAAAAGCCAGAAAAGCAAGCTTTATGTCGTTACTTCTATAACTAATCCTTGCCGGTATCAATCCAGATATAGACTTTATGTTGATTTCGCAAAAATGGTCCAAGATGCAGGTGGAATTCTTTATCCTATAGAAGCTGCTTTCGGCAATAGGCCACATGCCATAACCGAAAAATTACCTAACCATATACAGCTAAGAACCTATAGTGAACTCTGGCAAAAAGAAAATCTACTTAACATTGCTATTTCCAGACTTCCTTCTGATTGGGAATATGTCGCTTGGATTGATGCAGATATTGTATTTTCTAGACCTGATTGGGTTAAAGAAACCATTCATCAATTGCAACATTATATGGTTATCCAAATGTTTTCTATTGCCCAAGACCTTACTCCAGATAATGAACCTTTACAAAAACATAACGGATTTGTTTATAGTTATTCTAATTTAAATGAACCTTTTAATAGAGAATTTGATTGGAATGAAGCTATTGAATCCAAACCTCTTACCATTACGGATGATTACCACAAACGATTTGTCAAAAGAATTGAAAGCTGGCATCCTGGCTTTGCTTGGGCAGCTAGAAGAGAAGCTATCGATAAATTAGGTGGTTTAATTGATTTCGCAATCCTTGGTGCAGCCGATAGACATATGGCCCACGCTTTAATCGGCAGAGTTAAAGATACATTCTATCATGATATAAATGAAAACTATAAAAGAGCTTTGTTAATTTGGGAAGATAGGGCAAATAGGTATATTAGGAGGAATATAGGGTATTTGCCTGGATTAATCCTACATCGCTGGCATGGTAAGAAAGGTAATAGAAATTATAAACAAAGATGGAATATTTTGCTCAAACATAATTTCGACCCAGAGTTAGATTTAAAAAAGGATTGGCAAGGTTTGCATCAGCTTACGGAAAGGTCTATAGGACTTCGTGACGATCTTAGAGCTTATTTTAGAATGCGAAATGAAGATTCTATTGATTTAGATGAGTCTGAAATAAAACCTTGATTTACAATTCAAGTTTTTTGTATATAATAGCGTGATGAACTTCAAGGAATTTATGCACAGTTCAACAGGAATCCTGCAATATGGGCCTGGGATTCGTGCTGTTGTTTGGATAGCGGAAGATATTGCAAAATACTACCGCTCTTTGATTCCTAAGTATTATTATGTAAAACCACAAATGTATCCTCCTCACATTACTGTTGTTAGAACTGGCAAAGAAACACCCGTCAATATGGAAGTTTGGGGTAAGTATGATGGCGAAAAGGTGCCATTTACTTATAATTCTGACATAGCTACAGATGGAAATTACTTCTTTTTAGATGCTCGAAGTGAACGTATTGGCGATATAAGAGAAGAATTGGGTTTACCTAGATTTAGATTCAATGATATTAGCAAACAGTATCACATTACTCTTGGAAATGTTAAAGGATAATTTTATAATATTGAAACAAAATAATATGAATGAGTTGGATGCACAAAATTTAATTAATGATTATGTTCTTGGTCTGTCAAATCAAAGAGTTATCTATAAAATACAATATCTTAAAATTGATAGGTTAAAAAAAGGCGAATACAGTGGCAAAGCAAAATTAAATAAAAATCAAGTTATTGAAATTAGAAATCTATATAGTAATGGAACAAAAGCTAAAGTAATTTCTGAAAAATTTAATATAAGTACAGAAAATGTTTGTTCTATTGTTTCATTTAAATCTTGGAAAATATAGAGGATGAATCATGTTAACATGGAAACAATTTTTAGAGGCAACAGAGAAAGAAGAAAAAGATAGAAAAAAACCAGGCGGATCAAATGTAGGAAAAAATCGATCTACTTCTTCATCTAATGAAGGTCCATTTTGTGGTCCAAGCGGCGGCGCTCCTGCTAAGTCTTATCCAGTAACTAATAAGAAACAGGTTGGAGCAGCTAAAGCTTATGCTCATAATGCACCCAATCCAAGCGGAATTAAAAGTTGCGCCGATAGAATAGCTAAGAAACGTGGCTGGGAGTCTGAAAATTGATGATAGTATAGGAGTTAGCATGACCCCTGGATGGTTGAAACGGCAGTTCGACTCAGTTTCTGATGAAGTCAAAACATGGCCCAAATCGCTGCGATGTAATGCCAAATTGAAAATTAACACAGAAGAGATGGTGTTATCTGAGGCCATACGTCTTGCCGAGTTACATGGAGGAAGTTGGGCACTGAAACTTGTGGCAGAAATACAGCGACTTCAGGAGCAAGCAGTTTGCCATTGATTTTATTTTGAATTTATGTTTCATTTAAGATATGGTGAAACAAAATAAATTCAAATTAGGCGAAGAAGTTCGTGTAGTTTGGGCCAATCAACAAAGAAAAGCCAAGATTGATAATTGTTGGTTTGATTTTTCTTCTCAATATCCATCATTTTGGTATGTATTTACGTTTTTAGATGATTCCTCAAAATTTACTGTTTGCGAAAACGAGCTAAGGCATGTTATTTCCTGAGCCATTATTTGAAGCAGGTTATATCCCAAAGAAACAAGTTTGCCTTTGTTGTGGTAAAGCTAAAGCAAATAGTGTGATGTATGCTTGTATAAATTTCAGAATAGTTACGTATTTGTGCCCAGATTGTTCCTCTAATTGGAATTTTTATGGTTATCACATATTCAAGAAAATAAAAACAAAGAATCTTTTGTTTTCTTTGATTAAATATAAACTAAGACATCCCATTAACTCTCCAAGCTGGTATTCAATTTACAAACAAATTCGCATTTTTGGTGAATGGGGTCAAAATATGAGAAAATTTATGAAAGGTAGAAATGATTAAGTTTTATAAAGAAGATCATGATTTTCCTCAAATTGTTCTTGAAGATGTATTGGCTAAAACAAACATTAAAGTAGAAAACAGAGGAACCTTAGAAAGTGCATGCAATTTCTATGATCCATGTTGCTTAAATTTAGCTTCTCATATTCGGCCAGGGGGAGGCTATGAATCTGTTATGGATGTTCGTATGCCCATTAAAACACAAGAAGAAGATTTATTTAGAAGGTCTGATCTTCCTAAACTAATGGATACAGAAGAAGTTAGACAATTTTATCCTTTAGATGGACTTAAAGGTGTGTATTGCAGCAAAATACTTGTAACAAAAACTGCAAAATTAGAACCATGTATACCTTTTGAAATATCTTTAATTAGTTTAGCTGCTGTAGTAAATCCACAAAGCAATCAATGGTCATCATGATTTAATATTAGGTGCGTGGGGATGTGGCATTTTCAATGTCGGGCCGTCCATACTGCTCTCCAAGGCCAACTAGACTGACTATGAAATCATAGATTTGCTTTAGCCAGTTAAACATTGTTTGTAAAGCCGACGCTCGTTTCGCTGGATACTTAATCAAGTCCTGG
>Ga0194121_10000315_pt1 | contig 86629 bp, 94 predicted proteins | sample TA2MahCa50mmetaG_FD_148609 | JGI IMG/M metagenome (GOLD analysis project Ga0194121, IMG submission 148609) | Freshwater microbial communities from Lake Tanganyika, Tanzania - TA2015020 Mahale Deep Cast 50m | ecosystem: Environmental > Aquatic > Freshwater > Lake | place: Tanzania: Lake... | reverse complement strand
GACGGCGGTGGGTCCGCTTCCATCGACGGACCGAGCGGCGATCGACCCCGAGACGGTCGGCGACGACATGAACGGGGACATCACGCTGAAGCAGGTCGATGGCGCGCAGGCGTCGCTTCTCGAGCTCAGCCGGGCTCCCCTGTGGGCGCATGTCGTCCCCCCACAGGAGAGCATAATCGCTCTAGGACATTACTTAGGCAGGAATCATTAGCTGGAGAAGAACTCCAGCATCAGCCGATTGACCTCGTGCGCGTTCTCGTACGCGCCCCAGTGGCCGGCGCGGGGCACGCGGTGGACGTCCAGGGTCCCACCGACGGCCTCACGGATCTCGCCGATCAGGAGGTCGGCGGGCCGAAAGGCGGAGTCGTCGCCGATACCCCACAGCACGCGGAGCTTGCAGCGCCGCGCGTCCATTTCGCTGCGGAGCGCGGTGAGATCGCGCAACAACGTGCCCCCGGCGCTGACCTTGCGGCTGTCGAAGCGCGCGTGCCGGACGCCATCGCTCTGGATGTCGACCGCCTCGTCCGTGATGCTCGCGGGGTCGTGGAGCATGTTCACGCCCAGGTTGTGGCGCGCGATCTCGCGGAACTTCGTGTCATCACCGGCGGCCTCCTTGTAGCTGCGGATCGGCCGCCCGCCGAACTTGCGCGCGGGAAACCCGGCGGGGGACACGAGACACAGGTGCGTCACGCGCGGCGCGAGCCGGCGGGTGAGGTGGGTCGCGATCGCGCCGCCGAACGAAAAGCCGCCGAAGCGCAGCGGCGTCTCGCCGGGAAACATCTCCGTGATGAGCTCGTGCATCAGTTCGAGATATTGCGCGCCCGTCGTGTCGCGAGGCACCGACGCGGAGGCGCCGTACGACGGGTGATCGAGCGCGTGAACGGTGAAGCGCGCGGCGAGCGCGTCGACGTTCCGCGCCCAATGCTTCCACGATCCCATGCCGCCGTGGAAGAGCACGAGGTCGGGGCCGCTGCCCCGACGGTGCACGGCCATCCGGGGAGCGGCACCGGTCGTCATCGCGAGAGAGTATAGTGCCTGGGGGAAGGCTCTCTTGGGGAGGCCATGATGGTGCGTCTGAAGGAGCTGGGCCACATTCTCGTGCGAGTCCTCGATCTCGAGCGGTCCAAGAAGTTCTATTCGGAGGTCCTCGGCTTCCACATCCTGGAAGAAGACCCCGAGCACGGCGGCACGTTCATGTCGCTCCCTGGGCAGAGCCACTGCATCGACCTCTTCCAGGTGAAGGACGCGGCGCTGGCGGAGCGGCAGACGCCGGGCGCGCGGGGGCTCGGTCACATCGCGTTCCGCGTGGCCACCGAGGACGATCTCATCGACGCCAACGCGTCGCTGCGCGCGCACGGGGTCGAGATCACGCGCAGCATCGACCACGTGAGCCAGAAGAGCATCTACTTCAACGACCCGGACGGGAACACGCTCGAGATCTATTACGAGCTGCCGGACGCGCTCGAGATCTTCGCCCGCGGGAGAAACGACCGCGACGTGGCGATTACGCTCGAGCGCTAGGACAGCGGCTCGACGTCCACCCGCGCGGTGATCGCGTGGCGCGCGCGGGGCGCCAGGCGCACCGCGTGCGGCGTGCACGCCGCGGTCTCCACGCACACGAACCGTTGCCAGGCGTCGCCGATGTCGGCGACGCCGGGTCCCTTCTCGCGGCCCGGATTCCAGACGACCGTCACCGGCGAGCCGCCCTTCGCCACGACGATGCGCCGTCGGAGGACCGGGTCCTCGACCGTGCAGGTCGCCGTCGTGTCGAGGAACACGCGGTCGGTGTCGCCGGTGAGCATCAACGGCTCGTCACCCGCGCGCTGCTCCCTGGCGCCGTCGACCTTGTCGATGTAGCGCGTCCGCTCGAGGCCGTGGATGCGAATCCGCTCGACGTCGCCGACCGCGAGATAGGTATGGAGGGCGATCTCGTAGCCGATCTCCGTGGCGCCGGTGTTCTCGGCTTCGAACGTCATCGTCAGCGAGGGGCCGAGCGAGAGCGTGAGCGTCGCCGTGAACTCGGCGTCCCACAGCGCGCGTGTCTCGACGTCCGACGCGAGGTGCATCGTGACGCGCGTGTCACCGCCGGGATCGCGCGTGACGTCGCCGACGCGCCACGTGCGCGTGCGCGCGAAGCCGTGCGCCGGTTTCGCACGGTCCGTCGGATGGTTCGCGAACCACGGGAAGCACAGCGGTACGCCGCCGCGGATCGCCTTGCCCGCGGCGAAGATCGCGCGAGGGCTGAGGAACACGACGGAGGACGAGTGCCCGGCCGGCGTCCATTCGCAGAGCTGCGCGCCGTGCGCGGTCAGGCGCGCCTGGCAGCGGTCCGTGTCGATGCGGAAGAACGTGAAGCCGCCCGGGCCGACCTCCCGCGTGATGCCGGTTACTTCGCCGGCCACGTGTTCCGGGAGTGGAGGTCGTGCCCGTTCCGGAAGCCCTTGAGGTCGCGCAGGGCGTGCAGCGAGAAGAAGTCGCCCATCTTGATGCGGCCGACGTCGTCGTAGAACACGGCCTGGATCTTCTCGATGGCCGTCGTCGTGTGCGTGTCGAGCGTGGGCGGCTCTCCGATCATCGCCGCCGCCGGTGTCACGGTCAGGGCGAGAGCGAGGACGGAGACTCCGATCAGGCGCCAGGTCGTCATTGTGCCTCCCGTGGTGGCGGAGAGTATGCCCTTTCACCCGCGCTGGTGCCCGGGGTTTCAGAAGGTCGAGGTGCTCGGCCACGCGCCGTACCGCCGGAAACCTTGAGCGGACTCGCAGTTGTTCCTTTTTGCAAAGTCGATCTGACTGGCGCGCCGTATGCTGCCTGTTCCCGTCGGGTCATGAACGCTCGACGGTGGCTCGTCCTGGGTGTCGCGCTCCTCCTCGTCGGCGGCGCGGTCGTGGTCCTCGCGCTGAACGGCATCGTTCGTTATGCGGCCGTCGCGCAGATCCAGGCGATGACCGGGCGCAAGGCGAGCATCGACGCGGTCGACGTGCGCCTCCTTCGCGGGCGCGTGACCGTCCACAACTTCCGGCTCGCGGAGCGCGACGGCACGACGCCGTTCGCGGAGCTGCCGCGTCTCGACCTTCATCTCTCGCTCGTGTGGCTCCTCAGCGGTCACCTGCGCATCCACGAGCTGGTCCTCAGCGATTCGATCGTTCGTCTCGTCCGCCTGCCGAACGACGAGCTCAACATCTCGGACCTGCTCGGCCGGTCGGAGTCGAACGAGAAAGGCGGCGACGTGACGATCGAGCGCTTCCGGGTCGCGCGCGGGCGTGTCACGCTCGAGGACCGCGCGCTCGCCGAGCCGCGCACGCGGGCGTCGGAGCACATGAACGTCGACGCGCGCAATCTCTCGACGGTCAGGGACGACGGCACCGCGGTCGCGACGTCGATCACCGCGGGCGCGCCGCTCTCGATCGAGGTGAAGAGCCTGCGCCTCTGTCCGATCCATCTGCACGCGACCGCGAAAGTGGAGGGCCTCGACCTGACCCCCGCGCGCGTCTACTTCCCGCCGAACACGACCTTCGACATCGACCGCGGGCGGACGACGACCACCGTGACGGTCGCGCTCGACGCGCGCCACGGGCTGCGCGCCGACGCGAGCGGGTGGCTCGAGGACGTCGTGCTCGTGCAAGCCGGCGGACGGCGCGAGGTCCTCGCGCGGATCCCGAAGCTGACGAGCCGGCTCATCGGCTTCGGGTTGCGCGAGGGGGCGATGCGTGTCGAGCGTCTGGCGACCGACGGAACGATGAGCGTGCGGGATCCGTCGGCGCGGGCGCTGCGACCCTCGACGGTGCGCGCGAGCGTCAGCGACTTCACGTGGCCCGCGACCACGCCCGGGCGTGTCGACGTGCACGCGAGCATCCCGGGCGGCGGTCATCTCGCGGTCGCGGGGACGGTGCGGCCGCCGCCCGCCGCGACGCAGCTCGCGCTGCGTGCGACCGACGTCAATCTCGCCGCGTGGGCGCAGTTCGTTCCGGTCGGCGCACGCGTGCGCGGTCTCGTGGTCGCCGATGCGCGCCAGGACCTCGTGCGCGCGCAGCGCATCGAGGCGAGCGGGCTCGAGGTCGAGTGGCCGACGCGCATCGGCGTGAAGCGCGTCGTCGTCACGGGACCTCGCACGATCGTGGAGCGTGCGGGCGACGGCACGTTCCCATTGGTTGGACTTTGGGGGGTGCGAGACGCCCCCCCAAGCCCCCCACGCTCCGGGCCCGGAGTGAATCCGGGCCCTCCGCGAGTGCCGTGGGAGCCCGCCTGAAAGGCCCGGCGCCGGCGGTGCGCGTCGATGTCGGCGAGATCGTCGTGCGTGACGGTGCCGTCGCGTGGCGCGACGCGACCATCGAGCCGGAGGCGCGGCTCGACATCGCGGGCATCGACGCCGGCGTCGGCGGGACAGGGTGGCCGCTCGAAGGACCGCTGACGACGCGCGCGTCGTTCCGACCACCGGGCGGCGGGCAGGTGCGCGTCGCGGGCAAGGTCGGGATCGATCCGCCGAGCGCCGATCTGCGCCTGACCGCGAACAACGCCGACCTCGCGCCCTATCAGCCGTATCTTCCGACCGCCGCGCGCGTGACCGGTGCCGCGCACGCCGATCTCGCGGTCGTCGTGCCCTCGTTCGCCGACCGGCGCGCGACGGCACGCGGGACCGTGAGCCTGTCGGCGCTCGACGTGCGCGATGGGCAGCGCACGGTGGTGCGCGCGGAGCGCGCGACGGCGACCGAGGTCGACGTGGCGTGGCCGGAGCGCGTGACGGTCGGACGACTCGCGCTCGCGAAGCCGTGGCTGCTGCTGGAGCGTGACGACCAGGGCGGAATGCCGCTGCTCGCGCTCGTGCCCTCCACGAGCGGGACGGCGAAAGGCACGGCTCCGGCGGCGTCCGAGCCCGGGACGGCATCCGCGACCGCGATCACGATCGCGCGCGTGACGGCCGAGGACGGTGGGATGCGCGTCGTCGATCGCGCGATCACGCCGGCGTTCGCGGTCGACGTCGACGCCGCGCGCCTCCGCCTCGATGGCCTGACCAGCACCGCGGGCAAACCCGCGCGCCTCGACATGACCGCGCGCGTCGGCGGCACGGCGGACCTCGATCTCCGCGGCACGCTCGCGGTCTTGCAGGGCCCGCTGCGCCTCGACCTCGACGGCGAGATCCGCGAGTTCGCCGTCCCACGCGCGAACTCCTACCTGGTCAACAACGTGGGGTGGAAGAGCCGCGACGGCCGGCTGAGCGCGAAGCTGCGCGCGAAGGTCGACGGTGACGCGCTGTCCGCGAAGAGCGACATCCGCATCAGCCGGCTGCAGCTCGTCAAGGCGGGTCCGGACGATCAGGCGCAGTCACGCATCGGACTGCCGCTCGGGACGATCACGTCGCTGATGAAGGACCGCGGCGGCGACATCAAACTGTCGTTCCCGGTGGACGGCCGTCTGAGCGATCCGCGCTTCGACTTCCGCGAGACGATGTGGGCGGCGATCCGGACGGTGGCGATCAACGCGATCACACTGCCCGTGAGCTGGATCGGCCGCGTGCAGTTCAGCGCCGACTTGAAGATCCAGAAGATCCAGGTGGATCCGATCCGGTTCGAGCCGGGGACCGCTGATCTGACACCTGAAGGACGGGCGCGTGTCACGCGACTCGTCGCGTTCATGGATGAGCTGCCCGACGTGCGGATGACGCTCCGGCCCGTCGTGTCGGCGCGCGACATCGTCGCCATCAAGCAGCGCATCCCGGCGACGTCTGTCGCGCGGGAGACGCGGGCGTCGGCCGAAGGCGCGGCGCTCCCGCGCGCCATGCTCGAGCGCACGCCGGTCCCGGCGTCCGCCGTGCCCGACCTCGGCGACCGCCGCCTCGAGGCCGTCCGCACGGCGTTCAAGCAGGCGGGGATCGACGCGGATCGACTGCGCGAGACCGCCGTGGACGAGCGCCAGAGCGCGGAGGCGCACGTCGAGCTCGAGGTGCTCGAGCCCGAAGGGCCGCGGCCGTCGAAGGTGCGCGAGGTCCTGCGGCGATTCGGTCTGCCGCTGAAGGACGTCGATGATTGATCGCGGGCGGCGCGTCATCGTCGTGACGTGCATCGCGCTCGCGCTCGGAGCGTGCGCCACGTTCGATCCGCTCGAGGACACGCGCATCGAGGCGGAGGTGAAGGCGCGCCTGGTCGCGGAGAAGAGCGCGAACCTCACCCGAGTGGGCGTGGTGAGCCGCGACGGCACCGTGCGCCTCAACGGCGCGGTCGCGTCGCCGGAGCAGCGCGCCCGGGCCGAGACGCTGGCGGGCGGCGCGCCCGGCGTCAGGCGCGTCGTGAACGGGCTCGAGGTGACGACGTCGCGCTGATCAGGCGTGACCGGCGGGAAGCTCGGCGAGCTCGATCAACACGTTGCCCGTGGCGGCGGGATCGATGAACGCGATGCGCGCGCCGCCGTGGCCGATCCGCGGCGTCTCGTCCCGGAGCTTGACACCCTTCTGCTTCAGCTCCGCGAGCGCGCCCTCGATGTCCTCGACCTCGAAGCAGATGTGAAACAGCCCGGGGCCCTTCTCGCCGATCCACTGCGTCACGCCCGACTCGGGGCCCTGGCCTTCCAGCAGCTCGATGTACGTCTCGCCGACCGGAAGCATCGCCAGACGCGTCTGACCGATCTGCTCTTCGTACTCGAGATGCAAGCCGAAGGTGTTGCGCAGCAGGTCGATCGACTGTCCGAGCGAGTCGACGGCGATGGCGATGTGCTCCACGCGTTTGATCTTCATCGTGTCCGGCCCTTCTGCGCGAGCCACTCGGCCGCCGGCGGCACGTTCGGATCGCGCGGACGCAGCGTGTAGTAGGGGACCAGCGGGAAGTAGGCGTCGGCGAGGCGGCGCAACTCGACGATCGGCGCCGGGTGCAGATCGACGCGGAGATCGACGGTCGCGTACGGCGCGCGGTCGACGACGAAGAGCCCGCTCGACACTTCGCCGTCCGGCTGGCCGCCCGCCGCCTTGCCCGCTTCGAGCGCGCTCAGCAGCCGTTCCCACAACGGGCGTGCGGGCTCGCGCTGGAACGCGGCGAGCATCGCGTCGGCGACGTCCGCGCCGACGACGGCGTTCGCCGCGACCACGACGTTGCGGTCGACGCGATGCCCGGCCCATGGCTTGTTGCCGGAGCCGGTCCGCGCCGCGCCGAGCCCGCTCGTATCGAGGCAGCCGAGCTGCCGGCGCTCGACGAACTGATCGCTCGCCGCGATCTCCTCCAGCGCGCGCGGCGCCTCGTAGCCCGCGCGCAGCAACCCGAGCCCGTGGTGCCCGAGCGCCGGGTTCGTGCTCGCCTGCGAGATGACCGCGCCGACCTGCGGCTCCACGTGGATGCACCGCGAGCCCACCGCCATCTCGCCGGTCGCGATCGCGATGCCGAACATGCCGGTGCGCTCGCAGCGGCCGATGAGCGAGAAGGTCAAGACCGCGTCATTCCCACGATGTCGGCGCGCGTCACCGGCACGCGCGCGACGCGCGCCCCGAACGGCGCCAGCGCGTCCTCGATCGCCTGCGCGATCAGCGGGTGCACCGGCATGATGCCGCCTTCGCCCGCGCCCTTCGCGCCGAGCGGGTTGAGCGGCGTCGGCGATTCCAGGTGCCGGAGCTCGAACGACGCCGGCGCGTCGGCCGCCGTCGCCAGCGCGTACTCCATCAGCGTCGCGGTCAGACGCTGGCCGTGCTCGTCGTAGGCGAGCTGGACGTTGAGCGCGTCGGGAATGCCCTGCACGACGCCGCCGTGGATCTGGCCGTCGACGATCCCGGGCTGCAGCACGTGCCCGCAGTCGTGAGCGACGACCCAGCGGAGGATCGTGACCGCGCCGGTGTCGGGATCGACTTCGAGCACGACCGCGTGCGTGCCGTTCGCGAAGCTCGATTGCCCGACCTCGAAAAGGTTGTCCGCCTCGAGATCCGGGCTCTCGCCGGGTACGCTCCCGGCGTGGGCGGCCGCGGCGATCTCGGGCCAGCCGAGCGCCCGGCTCGGCAAACCACGCACGGAGAACTTGCCGCCTTCGCACACCACGTCGGCGGCCGAGGCTTCGAGCAGATGCGCGGCGACGCGGATCGCCTTGTCACGGACGGCGCGCCCGGCGAGCAGCGCCGCGCTGCCGCCGATCGCGGCCGTGCGGCTGCCGAACGTGCCGCCGCCGCGCGGGACGAGCGCCGTGTCGCCCGTGCGCACGTCGATCGTTTCGGGATCCACGCCGAGGACCTCGCCGACCACGCCGGAGAACATGGTGACGTGGCCCTGGCCCTGCGGCGCCGCGCCGCTGATCACGGTGACGCGGCCTTCGACGTCCACGCGCACGATCGCGCTCTCGTTCGGCGCCGTCGCCGTCGCCTCGACGTAGTTCACGATGCCGATCCCGAGATACCGCCCCTCCGCGCGGAGTCGCGCCTGCTCACGCCGCGCGGCGGGGAGGTCGAGCGCGTCGAGCGCCAGCGCGAGACAGCGCGCGTAGTCGCCGCTGTCGTAGTTCACCGGGCCGCGGCCCGCGGCGGTCAGGCCGGTGACGTACGGATAGGCATCGGGCCCGATGAGATTGCGCCGGCGCAGCGCGACCGGATCCATCCGGAGCTCGCGCGCGAGCGCATCCATCGCGCGCTCGATCACCGCGGTCCCGTACGGGCGTCCGGCGCCGCGATAGGCACCGACGGGCGTGGTCGTCGTCACGACGCCGCGGAATCGGAGATCGAGGGTCGGGATCCGGTAGGGGCCGACCGAATGGATCATCGCGTTCTGCAGCAGGTTGAGGCCGGAGATCGTGTACGCGCCCATGTCGTGGACGAACGTGTCCCGCAACGCCAGCAACCTTCCCTCACGCGTCGCGGCGATCTCCACGTCGTGGACCTGATCCCGCTCGACGCACGCGACCAGCGTGTGCTCGCGCCGCGTCTCGATCCACTTGATCGGCCGGCCGAGCACGCGCGCGAGCGCCGCGACCACGATGTATTCGGGGTAGTACATCGCCTTCGTGCCGAAGCCGCCGCCGACGTCGGGCGGCGCGATCACGCGGATGTGGTCCTCGGGGACGCCGAGCTGACCGGCGAGCACGGTCCGATGACGGTGCACGAGCTGGATCGCGCCCCACACCGTCAGCCGGCCGTCGTCCCACCGCACGACGAGCCCGCGCGGCTCGAGCGGGTGCGCGGTGCCGCGCGCGAGGCCGATGCGCGCACGCACGACCACGTCGGCGTCGCGGATCGCGGCGTCGGCGTCGCCGACCTGCTGGCGCCACTCCGCCGGGACGTTGGAGCCGATCTCGGGGTGCAGGACCGGCGCGCCCGGCGCGAGCGCCGCGTCGACGTCGACGAGCGCGGGGAGCGGGTCGTACTCGACGGCGATCAGATCGAGCGCGTCCCACGCGCGGTAGGGATCGTCCGCGATCACCGCGACGACGGGCTCCCCGACGAAGCGCACGACGTCGGTCGCCAGCGGCCGCAGACGGCACGGCACGGGCAGCGCGGGATGCGGGGCGTAGACCGGGATCGGCGCGTTCGCGCTGCCCAGATCGGCGGCGGTGTAGACACCCACGACGCCGGGCGCGTTCAGCGCCGCGGAGACGTCGATCGCTCCGATCCGCGCGTGCGCGTGCGGCGAGCGGAGAAACGCGGCGTGCAGGCAGCCGGGCATGCGGAGATCGTCGACGAACGCGCCGCTGCCCGTGATCAGCCGGGGGTCTTCGCGGCGGCGGACGGCGTCGGTGTGCTCGGCCATGGGCCGTAAGCATACAATCGCAGCCCTGGAGGGAACCATGAAGAGCCAGCGCCCGATCAGCAAGAACCTGAACGAGCCCGCACCCGGCACGTGGTCGAACTGCCGCGTCTACGGCAACCAGTTCTTCGTCGCGGGGATGACGGCGCACGACGGCAAGGGCGGCCTGCTCGGCGACGGCTCGATGTACAGCCAGGCGCAGGAGTGCTTCAAGAAGATCAAGCACATGGTCGAGGCCGCCGGCGGGGTGATGAACGACATCATCCGGCTCGACATCTACGTGACGGACATCAGGCAGCGCGAAGAGGTGTGGAAGGCGCGCAAGGAGGTCTTCACGGGCGACTTCCCGACCTCCACGCTCGTGCAGGTCGCGGCGCTCGCGACGCCGCAGCAGCACGTCGAGATCACGGCGACGGGCTTCCTCGGCAGCAGCGCGGGCTGATCCGACGGATCGCGGTCGACGGCGGCATCACGCTGCGGCAAGCGACGTGAGCGGGGCCTCGTCGCGGACGAAGCACCGCACGTCGCCGAGGTGCTCGTAGCGCTCGACGTGCTCGGCGAGGTCCGACTGCGCGGTGTCGAGGCCCATCCAGCGGACCGCCGCCTCGGTGAGCAGGACGTAGGCGCGCTTGGCCACGCGGTTCTTGAGGAGCTGGTGCGCGAGGATCACGTCCGCGCCCGCGACCTGGCCGCGGCCGCCGACCGACTGCCGCAGGAAGCGCCCGTGGTGCGCGACGATCTTGAGATCGAGCATGCCGACGTTCCGGCACGCGACGCAGCCGCAGCGCTGATTCGCCTCGATCTCGCGCCGTCGCGCGCAAAACGCGGCGAACGCGTCGTCGAGCACGTCGAGGAGTCTGGCGGGCGGGACGACCGCCTGGTCCGAGGCGAGCGCGAACACGGCGTCGCCCTCCACCTCCTGGATCTCGAGCAGGGGCGCGAGCCGCTCGATCACTTGCTCGAGCAGCGCCGCGATGATCGGCGGCCCGTGCTCGAGCTCCGTGGTCGTGACGAACGCGGTGAACCCGGAGATATCGGCCAGGACCAGGACCCCGTCTTCGGTGTGGCTCATGATGACCTGTGAGACACCGGACGGGCCCGTTCGTGAAACGGGTCAGAGACGATAAGCGCGCCGGGCGGTGCCGCTGAACAGCGCCTGCTTCTCCTCGGCGGACGCCCCGGCCGTGATCCGCTTGAACGCGTTCCAGAGCGACGCGTAGCCGATGCCCATCTTCTCGACGGGGAAGTTCGACTCGAACATGCAGCGGCTCGCGCCGAAGCTCTCGATGCAGGTCTCGATGTACGGGCGCCAGTAGTCCGCCAGCTGGGTCGACGACGGCGGCGCGGGCAGCGTGCCGTAGTCGTACGCCGCGAGCCGCATCATCATCCCGCCGAGCTTCATCGTGACGTTCGGGCAGCGCGCGAGCTCGACGATGTTCGTCTTCCACCCGCTGAAGACTTCGTCCTTCTTGCCGGCGTAGACACCGTAGCCGAGCGGACCGCCGCAATGGCCGACGATGAGGCTCGCGTCCGGACACACGCGCGCGAGCTCGATGATCCCGGGCAGCTGCGGATGGAACTGCCACGCGTCGAGCGAGAGCCCGAGCGCGGTCAGCCGCTTCAACCCCGCGCGGAAGTCGGCGCGCGCCATCAGGTGCAGGTCGCTCGCGGTGCGGCTGTTGCCGATCACCGGGTCCGCGTCCCACGCCGCGGAGTGGCGCACGCCACGAAAGCGGCCGCCCCCGGCGCGCACGTGCGCCTCGAGCACGGGCTCCACGCGATCGCCGAGCGTGAGGTCGGCGAAGCCGACGATCCCGGCCGCGACGCGCGTCGGGCCGTAGGAGCCGCTGTCGCTCATCGCCGCGATCCCCGTCACGAACTCCGTCTCGCCGACGGGCCGCATCTCGGCCGCTCCCTGCGCGCGGTACATCGCGTGGCACTCGACGAACACGGTCGCGATCACTTTGTGGCCGGTTCCGAGGTCGGCGAGCAGCTCGTCCAGGAAGTACCGGTGATCGGGCCGGTCCCAGAGGTGATGGTGCGTGTCGATGATGGGGAGGTTGGGCTCGAGGATCGGCTCGGCCGGGGCCTTGGCGAGCCAGTCCTCGCGCGGCGCTGTCATCCTTCCGAAGCGGGCTGGTGGCATGACCGGCAGTATGCCACCGGCCACGCTCGCTGGAATGGAGCTTGCTCCGTTGAAAAAACGTGGCGATCCAGGACCTCTGGTAAAAGACTCGGCGCGACGTGCGTCTGGCTGCAGCCGTTCTACCCGTCGCCGAACGGCGACAACGGCTACGACGTCAGCGACTACTACGGCATCCATCCCAAGCACGGGACGCCGGGCGACTTCGTCGAGTTCATGAACCACGCCGAGTCGCTCGGCCTGCGCGTCATCGTCGACCTGGTCGTGAACCACTCGTCGATCGAGCATCCGTGGTTCCAGTCCGCGCGCAAAGCGAAGGACTCGCAGCCGCTACTTCCCTTCGAGCGCCGCCAGCGGCGCGTAGTCGGCGACGCCGCCGTGGCCGCCGGCGAACTTCTGCGGCGTGATGCCGGCCTTCTTGATCGTCGCGACGACGGCGGCCTGCCCGGGATTCAGCTTTTCCGGGAGCGGCGCGCCCGGCGTCCAGATGTCGGTGACGAAGCCGAGCTGTGCGGCGGGGACGTAGCCGAGCAGCATCGCGTCCGAGTGGCCGTTGTTCTCGACGAGGTAGGCGTGCACCTCGCGGGTGCCGTCGCTCAGCACGTGCTTGTCGGCGACCTCGATGATCGGCGTGCGGCTCAGGTCGCGCGCGGGAAGATCCGGATTGCGCGTGAACGGCGCCGCCAGCACGCGCTGGTAGTACGGGGCGGCGCCCTTGCCGACGACGAGCGTGGCGCCTTCGGCCGCGTACGCGCGGAGGCCGCCCGCGTGGTCCATGTGGTGATGCGTGAGCACGAGGTATTTCACCTTCTTGCGGGGATACTTGTTCTGCGACGCCGCGATCACCCATGTCGAGTGCCAGTCGCTGACCGGCGCGTCGAACACGACGACGTGGTCCTTCATCTCGACGACGAGGCTGTGATGCGTGCCGCCGACCACGTGCTGGATGCCGGGCGCGATCTGCGCGAGCCGCAGCCCCGTGCTCGCGCGGGTGTCGAAGCTCGGCACGTCGGAGTCGAGATAGAAGCCGACGATCTGGCGCCGCAGCACCCACTGGTACGGCACGAGGCCCGTGGCCGGCTTGGCCGCGCCGCTCCGGGAGGCCTCCGGGATCGCGAGGCGATCGGAGGCGAACGCGCCGTTGATCTTCGCGTCGGTGATCTTCACGTCGGCGATGGTGCGGCCGTTCAGCTCGTACGTGCGGCGCGTCGCGACCTTGACGCCGTCGAACGTCTTCCAGTCGCCGAGCACGAGATCGAACGTGACGTCGCCCCAGATGTTGTCGTAGTCGAGCGTGCGGATGCGCGCGGGCAGGCCGGTCGCGCGATCGAACATCACGGTGAACGTCTGATTCGTGGTCGGGTGGTACTCCACCTCGGGATACGCGGTGCCGCCCACGGTCACGTCGGCGACGCCGGTCACGCGGTCGGGATGCTTGGACATCTCGAGCGCGAGCAACGGCGAGCTGCGCCGGAGCTCGCGGTGCGCGGTGGCGAGCCGCAGCGACGACATGGTATGCGCCGGCGGCTTGGCGTCGAGGCTCTGCTTGGTCCGGCTGCTGCCGTCGATGCCGCCCACGTAGCCCCGCTCCGGCGTGACGATCTCGGTGTACGTGAACGGGCGCGGTCCGGGATAGACGAGGCGGCGCGACCAGTCGATGCCGGTCGTTCCGCTCCGCACGTCGGTCGTCGCCTCGAAGATCGAGTCGCCGACCAGGCGCATCTCGCCGCCCGGCGCGTGCGATTGCTCCGGTTCCCAGTGGCGGACGGTGCCCTTCTCGTAGATCGCCATGACGCCGGCCAGCGTGTCGGCGCCGCCGGCCGCGTTGACCGCGCGGCGGACGAGGTCCTGGCTTTGGGACTGCATCGTCGCGCAGGCGACGACCAGGGGAATGACGAGCAAGCGCGCGGCGCGCCTCATGAGCCCTCCCGGAGAACCGTGATCGACCGCCAGAACCCTACCGGGCTACGCGCTCGGATTCAACCCGGGCTGGTACCCCTTCGCCGCGTTCGCGATGGTGAGCTGGGCGTTGCGCGCCTGCTTGCCGGGCGCGGGAAACGCGATGTGGGTCCAGCGGCCGAACTCGTGGATGATCTGGTCGGTCACGATGCCGGCCGCCGCGATCGCGCGGCAGACCTCGAGCGGCGGCCCGAATCCAGGACAGATGATGTCGGCGGCCGGGCCCTGCATGTGCATGCTGTCCTTCGAGCCACCGATCGCAGCGTTGAGCTCCGCGCACCGGTAGCCGCTCGACACGTGGATCGGCTTGCCGAGCACGGCGCGCACCTGTTCGAGCCCGGCGGCGAGGATTCGCAGGTTCGCGAGGACCTCGTCCGGCGGCGTGTTGTCGATGTCCTTGCGCGCGGCGACCTCGGAGGCGATCAGCTCCTCGAGGGAGAAGGGCTCGGTGAGCTGCATGCGGACACTCTACGGCATCACCGATTGTTCACTCGTCCACCGTGGACGTCAGGGGCCTCGCGGAGGTCGGCGGCATCCGCACGAGCCAGCAACGCCGCAAGCTCGACCCGGTCTCGCGGACGTGTCCGATCGTCGCGCGCGAGGATTCTCAACGCGATAAGATGCGGCGGAGCGCGGATTCGGCGCTGCTCAGCGACGTGAGGGTGGCCAGGAAATCGGGCGGCCCCAGCGATCCCCGTGCTCGGCACCGGGGCGCTCTTCGAGCCAGGCAGCCAACAGCGCTTCGATCTCGTCGTCGGAGGCGGACGGATGCTCACGGCGCAGCTGGGCTCGACGCATCGACTCGCCCAGTGCGCACAGGTCGAGCGCGGTTCGCGAGCGTGCGGCGACGACGGCGGCGGAGTCCCGAGCCGCGCGATCATTGGAGGCCGTCGGGGTCCGGACGCCCATTCGGTGGGCGGCGTGCCGGCGATGGCGGGGTCGCACCATCGCCGTTTTTTCGCCATCGTGCCTCTCCTCCTTCCGTCGCTGGACGGACTGCGGACCACGAACCATGTCTCGGGTGATGCTGGGTGTTGCCGGCGCGAACGGCGCCGGAAGGAACGCGTTTCTTCTTGAAACACGTCGAGGCGCTGGCCGAGCGCGCCGGCAGCGGGTAGGATCATGTCCCTGGAGGACGCGCCATGTCGCACAAAGGCTTCTCGCACATCGGGCTCTCGACGCTGGACCTCGACAAGACGCGCGATTTCTACGAGCGCGTCCTCGGCTTCAAGGCCGTGCGCTGCGACGTCATCACGGTCAAGGAAGGCGGCCGCATCCGCCACATCTTCTTCGACACGGGCCGCGATCAGCTGATCGCGTTCATGGAAGCGCGGGACGTGCCCGGCGTGCCGTCGGAGTACGACGCCGGGATCACGCGCGGGCTCGGCGTGCCGAGCGCGTTCTACCACTTCGCGTTCGAGGCCGGCTCGGAGGCCGGGCTCGAGGAGAAGCGCAACGAACTCATCGCGAAGGGCGTCGAAGTGACCGAGGTGGTCGACCACGACTGGGCGAAGTCGATCTACTTCAAGGATCCGAACGGCCTCCAGCTCGAGTACTGCTGCTTCACGCGCAACCTCAACGCCAACGACGCCCGGATGCAGGATCGCTTCACGATCTCGACGACCCGGCTGGGGCTCGAGGATCGCGAGGCGCTGGCGGAGCGCAAGTGATGGCCAAGGGCATTCTGATCGCCGCGATGAACATCGGGCGCGCGGCCGATGACGAGTTCCACGACTGGTACGACACCGAGCACCTGCCGGAGCGGCAGCGCGTGCCCGGGTTCCTCGTGTGTCAGCGGTGGATCGGCGCCGACGATCCGCGCGTGTCGATGGCGACCTACGATCTCGCCGACATCTCGGTGATGCAGAGCCCGGGCTACAAGGCTATCGGCGGCGAGAACCTCTCGCCGTGGTCGAAACGGATCGTCGCGAAGGTTCAGCGGATCATGCGCTACGAGGGCGAGCAGATCCTGCCGGGCGACGAGCTGCCGCCGGCGAACGCCGGCGGGCTCCTGATCAACGCGATGACCGTCCCGCCCGAGCACGAGACCGACTTCAACGCGTGGTACGACAAGGAGCACATCGCCGCGCTGAGCGCGGTGCCCGGCGTGCTGTCCGCGCGCCGCTTCCGCGCGACCGTGGGCGGACCGAAGTACGTCGCGCTCTATCACCTGACCGGGCCCGAGGTCGTCGAGTCGAAGGAGTGGGACGTGGCGCGCCAGAGCGAGTGGACCACGCGTATCACGCCGCACTTCCGCGACCGGATTCGCCTCGTGCTGCGACGCTACGTCCGGGACGGAGGCAAGTGATGGGCGTGCGTGAGCTGACCTACGGCGAGGCGGTGCGCGAGGCGATCGCGGAGGAGATGCGGCGCGACCCGCGCGTGTTCCTCATCGGCGAGGACGTGGCGGAGGCGGGCCATCCGTTCAAGACGCTGCTCGGCCTCGTCGACGAGTTCGGCACCAAGCGGATCATCGACACGCCGATCTCCGAGCCGGGCTACGCGGGCATCGGCGTCGGCGCCGCGATGACGGGCATGCGGCCGATCGTGGACGTGATGTTCGGCGACTTCATCACGCTCACGATGGACCAGATGGTGAACCAGGCGGCAAAGGCGCACTACATGTCAGGCGGCAAGATCAAGGTGCCGATCGTCTTCCGGACCACGCTGGGCGCGACGCGGCGCTCGGCCGCGCAGCACTCGCAGTCGCTGCACGCGTGGGTGAGCCACGTGCCCGGCTTGAAGGTGGCGCTGCCGTCAGGGCCGTACGAGGCGAAGGGCCTGATGAAGACCGCGATCCGCGACGACAGCCCGGTCGTGATCTTCGAGGACAAGATGATGTACCGGGTCAAGGGCCCGGTGCCGGACGACGACTACACGATCCCGTTCGGCGTGGCCGAGGTCAAGCGCGAGGGCCGCGACGTCACGATCGTGGCGACGAGCAGCATGGTAGACGTGGCGCTCGGCGCAGCGAAGAAGCTCGACGAGGTCGGCATCAGCGCGGAGGTGATCGACCCGCGCACGACGTGGCCGCTCGACAAGGACGCGCTGATCGACTCCGCGAAGAAGACCTCGCGCGCGATCGTGGTGGACGAAGGCTACGAGCGCTATGGCGTGACGGCGGAGATCGCCTCGGTGATCGCGGACGGCGCGTTCTACTACCTCGATGCGCCCGTCAAGCGCGTCGGCGCGATGGACGTGCCGGTGCCGTTCTCGCCGGTGCTCGAGGACCTCACGGTGCCGAACGACCAGCGCGTGTTCGAGATCGCGCGCGACCTCTGTCAGAAGAAGTGAGGACGCCATGGCGAAGCTGCTGATCTCCGCCACGCACGGCCACGACAACGCATCGCGCGCGACGATGCCGTTCTTCCTCGCGAAGGGCGCGAAGGAGGCGGGCATCGACGTCGGCATCGTCCTCGCGCTCGACGCGACGGTGCTGGCGAAGGCCGACGTGCGCAAGCACGTGCTTCCGCACGGCCAGCCGCCCCTCGAGGAGCTCTACCAGTTCGCGCGTGAGCAGAACATCGCCGTCTACGTCTGAGGCGGCTGAGCCAAGACCCGGGGGGTCTTGGATGAAGACCTCGAGCCGTTTCAGGTCATCGACGTCAAGCGCTACGCGCAGCTCATGATGGAGTACGACCGCGTGGTGTCGTACTGACGCCGCGCGCCGCTAGCGATAGCCGCCGAGCCGGACCGTGTACGGACGCGTCGGCGTGAGCCGCTGCCGCCTCGGATCGACCGCCAGCCCGAGCACGTCGAGCGCTTCGACGCCGAGGATCGGCTCGGCCACGTCGCCGACGAGCACGGTCGCCGGCGCTTCGCGATGACCGACCCGCAGGATGGCCGTGGCGGGACGCAGCTTCCGCCGGCGCCCGTCCGCGAGCGTCATCATGACCGCCGGGAGCGGCGTGATGCCGGCCGCGCGCGCGAGCGCCTTCGAGACCACGGAGTACGTGGTCCCCGTGTCGACGAGCATGCGGACCGAAAGGGACTTGTCGCCGGAGATCGTGACGCGCTTGTGAAAGTGTGCCATGGCTCACGGTATAGGGGCCGCGCTCAAGGGCGTCAATGTCCATTGTTGGATACATCTCGAGCGTATCCTTTCATGGACTTCCGGATGAGCCCTCGGACCGGCTCGACGCTGGTCGATGGGGGAGGAGACGATGGCGGTCGAGATCGACGTCGCACGGCGGCGGTTCACGCGCGTGACCGGCGCGACATCGACGGTGTCGCCGCGGGCTTTCCCCGATGTCACGCCGACGCTCGCCGAGATCTTCGCGTGAGGAACTGACGATGCCCGCGAACGTCATCATGCCCGCGCTCGAGATGGCGCAGGAGACCGGCAAGGTCATCCGGTGGCTCAAGACGCCGGGCTCGCGCGTGGAGAAGGGCGAGCCGATCGTCGAGATCGAGACCGACAAGATCACGGTGGAGATCGAGTCGCCGGCGGCGGGGGTGTTGCGTGACGTCACCGCGCGCGAAGGCGACGTGGTGCCGGTCGGCCGGACGATTGCCGTGATCGCGGAGGAGGCCGCCGCGCCGGCGGCTACCGCATCGGCGCCCGAGTCGCCACCCGTCTCACGTGGAGCGGAGGAAGGCGTCCCGGGCGCACCGGTGAAGGCGTCGCCGCTCGCGCGGAAGCTCGCCGAGCAGCACGGCGTCGACATCGCGCAGATCCGGACGAGGAGCGGGCGCGTCGAGAAAGCGGACGTGCTCGCGTACGTCGAGAGGGCTCGCGGCGCCGGCAACGGCGCGCGGCTCATGGCGGCGTCGCCGAAGGCGCGTCGTCTGGCGGCGGAGCGTGGTGTCGACGTGACGGCGGTGCGGGGCTCCGGCCCGGGTGGTGCCGTGCTCGCGTCCGATGTCGAGACCGCGCGCGTCGACGTGGCTCGGCCGTCGGCCGTGCCGGCGGCTCAGCCCGCCGCGGCGGCGACCGGCGGGGTCGGCACGGTCTGGCGCGTCATGGCCGAGCGGATGACGCAGAGCTGGACGACGGCGCCCCACTTCTACCTGGTGCGCGAGGTGAACGCGAGCCGGCTGATCTCGTGGCGCACGAAGGCGCCGGCGGGCGTCACGTACACCGATCTGCTGGTGAAGCTCGTGGCCGCGGCTCTGGTCCGGCATCCGCGCGCGCGTGTCTCGTGGAAAGACGGCACGGTCGTCCAGCACGCGGACATCGACATCGGGCTCGCCGTCGCGATCGAGGACGGGCTCGTCGTCCCGGTCATTCACCGCGCGGACACGCTGTCGCTGGCGGAGATCGCGGCGCGTCGTGAGGAGCTGGTCGCGCGCGCTCAGTCGGGCAAGCTTCGCCCGGCCGACATCACGGGCGGCGTGTTCACGATCTCCAACCTCGGCATGTACGGCGTCGACGCGTTCAACGCGATCGTGAACCCGCCGCAGGCGGCGATCCTGGCGGTCGGGCGCATCGCGGATCGCGTCGTCCCGATCAACGGCCAGCCGGCTGTCGTTCCCATGATGGTCCTGACGCTCTCGTGCGACCACCGCGCACTGGACGGCGCGCGAGGCGCGCAATTCCTCGGCGCCCTGGCTGATCTGGTCGACGAGCCGCTCGCGCTCCTGCAGTAGGCGCGCTACGCCGGAACGGTCGCCGGCTCATACAGGTAGCACGCGACGTCGTGGCTCGGCGCGACGGTGACGGGCGGCGGTGGAACCTCCGCGCACTTCGGCATCGCGAACGCGCAGCGCGTGCGGAAGCGGCAGCCCGACGGCGGGTCGATCGGGTTCGGCGGGTCGCCGGCGATCGGCGGCCGCTCCATCCGGCGATCGGGGTCCATGCTCGGCGCCGACGCGAACAGCGCCTGCGTGTACGGATGCTTCGGCGCTTCGGCGAGCGCCTCCGCGGTGCCCGTCTCGACCACCTGGCCCAGGTACATCACCAGTACCCGGTCGCTCACGTACTCGATGACGTTCAGGTCGTGCGAGATGAAGACGTACGTGAGCGCGCGCTCGGTCTTCAGCCCCTGGAGCAGGTTGAGGACTTGCGCCTGCACCGACTTGTCGAGTGCCGAGACCGGTTCGTCCAGCAGCAGGAGCTTCGGATCGAGGACCAACGCACGCGCGATGTTCACCCGCTGGCGCTGGCCTCCGGACAGCTCGTGCGGGTAACGGCGACCGTACAGGCGCGGATCCAGTCCCACCCGGCCGAGCAGGGCCCGGGCCTTGTCTCGCGCCTCCGCCCGCCCCACGCCGTGGACGAGCAGGCTGAACGCCACCGCGGCCTCGATGGTGAGTCGCGGATTGAGCGAGGCGTACGGATCCTGGAAGACGAGCTGCATGTCACGGCGCAGGCGCTTCATCCGTCCCGGCAATGCACGCCGCACGTCTTCTCCGTCGAACCACACGCTGCCCGCGTCCGGCTCGACGAGCCGGAGAATCAGCCGCGCGAGCGTCGACTTGCCGCACCCCGACTCGCCGACGATGCCGAGCGTCTCGCCCGGCTTGACGTCGAACGTGACGTCATCGACCGCGCGCACCCACGCCTGGACGCGCTGGAGCACGCCGCCGCGCAGCGGGAAGTGCTTGCGAAGACCGCGCGTCAGCAGGAGCGGCGCCGTGCCGGTGCGGCCGCGCGCCTCGAGCCCCGGAGTCGGGCTCACGAACGGATCTCCATCGCGTCGCGCAGTCCGTCGGAGACGAGGTTGAACGCCATCGACGTGACGAAGATCGCGAGGCCCGGGAGCGCCGGCACGATCGCGTTGACGTAGATCGACTGACGCAACGTGTTCAGCATCAGGCCCCACTCCGCGGCCGGCGGCGTCACGCCGAGCCCGAGGAACGACAGTCCGGCGGCGAGGATGATCGACAGCGAGACCTGCGTGCTCGCGAACACCAGCACCGGGCCGAGGATGTTGGCGAGCAGGTGATGGCGCAGGATGGGCCAGACACCCGCGCCGCTCGCGCGCGCCGCGGCCACGAACTCGAGCCCCTTCACCTGGACGGTCGCGGATTCTGCGACGCGCACCACGCGCGGGATGAAGACGATCGAGAGCGAGATCAGCGTGTTCGGCAGGCCGGGGCCGAGCGCGCCGGAGATCGCGATCGCGAGCAGGACCGCGGGGAACGCGTAGAAGACGTCCATCGTCCGCATCACGAGCGTGTTGGTGAGCCCGCCCGCGTAGCCCGCGATCACGCCGAGCACCGTGCCCACGAGGAACGCGACGACGACCGGCGTGAGCCCGGCGACCAGCGTCATGCGGCCGCCCCAGAGGAGACGGCTGAGCATGTCGCGGCCCTGCTCGTCGGTGCCGAGCGGGTGTGTCGCCCCGCCAATCGGCGCGAGCCTGAGGCGGATCGAGCCCGCGTTGGGGTCGTGGGGCGCGATCCACGGCGCGAGGAGGGCCGAGACCGCGATGAGCAGGAGGATCGCGCCCGCGACGAGCGTCGCGCGATCGCGCGCGAGCCGCCACGCGACGGTACGCCAGTACGACATCGGCGCGCCGGCAACCGTCGAGACCTCCTGCGGAAGGGCGACGACCGACATCAGTGGCGCGCGATCCGCGGGTCGATGAACGTCTGCAGCACGTCGACCAGCAGGTTCAGCAGGACGAAGAAGGTCGCGAGCACGAGGATGACGCCCTGGAGCACGGGGATGTCGCGCTGGAAGATCGCGAGGTTCAGCAGGTAGCCCGTCCCCGGCCACGAGAAGACGGCCTCGACGAGCACCGAGCCGCCGAGCTGGAAGCCGAACTGCAAGCCGAGCACGGTGATGGTCTGCGGCGCGGCGTTCTTCACGACGTGCGTGAAGACGCGGCGGTGCGCGAGGCCCTTGGCGCGCAGCGCGAGCACGAACTCCTGCGCGAGGACGTCGAGCGCGGCCGATCGGACGACCCGCGCGATGACGCCGAGCGGGATCAGCGCGAGCGCGATCGTCGGCAGCGCCATGTGTCTCGCATAGTCGACGACGCCGCCGTCGGACGCGGCCCCCATCGCCGGCAGCCAGTTGAGCTGCACCGAGAAGATGATGATGAGGATGATGCCCGCCCAGTAGTGCGGCACGGAGACGCCGATCACGGCGATGCCGCTCGCGATCTTGTCGAGCGCGCGGCCCTGCCGGAACGCGGCGAGCAGACCGAGCGCGATGCCCGCGACGAACGCCATCAGCGACGACGACGCCGCCAGCACGAGGCTGTTCGCGAGGGCGTCGCGCACGTCGAGGATGACCGCGCGCCGCGTGGCGATCGACTTCCCCAGATCGCCCGTGACGACGCGGCCGAGCCATTTCAGATACTGCACCGGCAGCGGCTGGTCGAAGCCGTACGCCTTCTTGACGGCTTCGACCTGCTCCTTGCTCGCGTCGACCGGCATCACGGCGGCGATCGGATCGCCCGGGGCGAGGTGCACCATCGCGAACACGATGATGCTCGCCCCGAGCAGGGTCGGGATCGCGAGCACGAGACGCCGGCCGACGTACCGCCACATCGACGCCGCCTACGCCCTCATCGCGTGACGCTCACCTGCGTGAGGTCGACGAACCAGCTCTGCGGCGGCACGAAGCCCTTCACCTTGGCGGACATCGCCCGCGGGTTCAGGTCGTGGACGATGAAGATCCACGGCGCCTCGTCGACGACGAGCTCGTGGAGCTTCGCGAGGATGGCGTCCTGCTTCGCGAGGTCGAACGTCCGCTCCGCCTCGTCCAGGAGCCGGTCCGCCTCGGGGTTGATGAACGGCATCGTGTTGACCGACGTCGGCGGCACCGACTTCGAGTGGAAGAAGCGCCCGAACGCGCTGAACGGCTCCACGAAGTTCCAGGAGATGTTCCACGCGTTCAGCCCCGCGTTCTCTCCGGTGAACCCGGAGCGGAAGCGCTGGGTGAGCGAGTTCCACTCGATCGGCTGCAGGTCGACGTCGATGCCCGCGTCCTTCAGGTTCTTCTGCACGAGCTCGTTCATCGCGAGCGGGAGCATCTGCCCGGAGCCCGACGTGGAGATCAGCGCGACGGCCTTCGCGGGCCGCTTCGAGGCGCCGTCGAACCCGGCCAGCTTGAGAAGCTCCTTCGCCTTCGCCGGGTTGTACTCGTAGGTCTCCTTGGGATTCCCGAACCACGGGTGGCCTTTGTACGCCACGCCCGTGCTGGGGACGCACGTGTCGTTGAGGAGGTTCTTGCAGATGCCCACGCGGTCGATCGCGTAGTTCGCCGCCTTGCGCACGGTCTTGTTGTTCCACGGCTCCTTGTCGAGCCGGAGCGTGTGGGCCCAGTTGTGCGGGTACTTGTTGGTGACGATCTGGAAGCCCGCGCCCTTGAGCTGCTGGATCGAGTCCGGCGGTGGCACCTCGATCCAGTCGACCTGCCCGCTGCGCAGCGCGGCGAGGCGCGTGGTCGGCTCGGGCATCGGGAGCAGCACGAGCTTGTCGACCTTCGGCTTCCGCTTCGGGTCCCAGTACTCCTTGTTCGCGTCGAGCTCGAGCCGCTCGCGCGGCACGAGGCGCGTGACCTTGAACGGCCCGGTGCCGGACGGCTGCTCGGCGAACTTGCGCCAGTCCTTCACCTTGTTCCACTGCGTAGGCGACACGATCAGCATGTACACGACCTGGTACGGCACGAAGCTGGAGACCGTCGGCGTCTCGATCTCGACCGTGGAGTCGTCGATCTTGCGCATCGCCTTCAGCGCCGCGAGCCGCCACGAGAGCTGCGCGCCGCCGTACGTGTCGTACTGCGGCGACTGCTTGTTCTTCACGGAGTCGAACGTGAACACGACCGCGTCGGCGTTGAACGGGCTGCCGTCGTGGAACTTCACGTTCTTGCGCAGCTTGAAGATCCACTTCTTGGGGTCGGCCTTGCTCACTTCCCACGACTCCGCGAGCCCGGGCACGAGCGCGGGGAGCTTGTCGCTGCGTGAGAGGTCCCAGTTGATGAGCGGCTCGTACACCTGGTAGCCGACGAATCGGAAGCCCTCGAAGCCGTTGTCGGGCTGGCCGCCGGTGTAGGGGATGTCGGCCGCGGTCATCCCGATCCGCAGCGTGCCTTGCGCCGACGCTCCGCTCGCGAGCGCGAGGGTCAGCATCACGACGACGAGTGAAGAGACGAAGCGATTCATGACAATCCTCCTCTGCCTGTGGCGCTGGATGCGAGCGCGGGCGACGACGCGAACCGTGCGGGCACGAGGTGACAGCGTGAACCGTGGCCGGGGGCGACCACGTGGAGCGGGGGAAGCGTCTCGAGACATGGCGGCTTCACGTGCGGACACCGCGGGGCGAACGCGCAGCCCGGGGGCAGCGCGACGAGATTCGGCGGCGCGCCCGGAATCGGGACGAGCGCGCGGCCTTTCTGGCCGCGCCGGACCGTCGCCAGCATGAGCCCTTCGGTGTACGGATGCGCCGGCGCGCGGAAGAGCTCGCGGACGGGCGCCTGCTCGACGATGCGCCCGCCGTACATGACCGCCGCGTCGTCGGCGATCTCGGCGGCCACGCCGAGATCGTGGGTCACGAAGATCACCGCGAGACCGAGGCGGCGCTGGAGGTCCCGGAGGAGCCAGAGGATCTGCGCCTGCACCGTGACGTCGAGCGCCGTCGTGGGCTCGTCCGCGAGGAGCAGCTCCGGCTCGCAGGCAAGCGCGATCGCGATCATCGCGCGCTGGCGCATGCCGCCGGAGATCTCGTGCGGATAGCTGGCGAGGCACCGCTCGGGCGACGGGACTTGCACGAGGTCGAGCAGCTCGCGGGCGCGGCGACGCGCGGCGGCGCGGTCGAGGCCCCGGTGCTGGACGAGCGTCTCCTCGATCTGGCGGCCGATCGTGTAGACCGGATCGAGCGCCGTCATCGGCTCCTGGAAGACCATCGACACGACACCGCCGCGAAGCGCCTGTCGCGCCTGCTCGTCCAGGCGATTCACGTCGCGGCCCTTGAGCAGCACTTCGCCGCCGACGCGTGTGCGCACGGGCGGATGCAGACCCAGGATCGAGCGCAGCGTGACGCTCTTGCCGGACCCCGATTCGCCGAGCAGCGCGAGGACCTGTCCCGGGCGTAGCTCGAAGCTGACCGCGTTGACGGCGCGGACCGCGCCGTCCCGGGTCGCGAACTCGACGCTGAGGTCGCGCACGCTCAGGAGTGACATGCGTCTGTGCCGCCGAGCGGCGCCGTCATCGTACAGGATTCGGCATGGGAGCCGTAGAGGAAAGCAAGCGCCGTGCCCCCGGGTGCGGCGACGCATTGGCGCGCACTCGCGGGACACCGCCGGATGAGGCTGCTCAGGAAAGCGGCGGCGCGCGGCGCGCTGCCATCCGGCGCGGCACTCGGCGACGGCCTCTAGTACTGGTCGAACATGCGCTGGACGCGGGTCACGTCGTCCGTGACCGTCAACGCGAGCATCAGCAGGATGCGCGCCTTCTGCGGCGAGAGATTGTCGGCGACGAGCAGGCCCTGCTCGCGGAACCGCGTGCGCAGGAGCACGCGGCCGCTGCCCGCCCGGCTCGAGATCGCGACCAGGGCACCGCGACGGCGCGCCTCCAGCAGGGCGGTCATCTCGGCCAAGGTCGTCATCCCCGGCGCCATCGACGCGGAGACGATCGCCCGCGCGCCCGCCTGGACGAACGCCGCGATCGCCGTCGCGTCGGCGCCCGCGTACGAGTACGCGATGTCGACGCGCGGCAGGTCGGACGCCCCGCGGACGTCGAACTCCGTGTCCGGCGCGTGGCGGCGGGTCGGCCGGCGGTAGATGGCGACGCGGCCGTCGGGATCGGCGTAGCCCAGCATCCCCAGGTCGTGGCTGCGGAACGTCTCCAGCCGGAGCGTCGAGCTCTTCGTCACCTCGCGCGCCGCCTGGATCTCGTCGTTGAGGAGCACGAGCACGCCGAGCCCGCGCGCCTCGGCAGAGCCGGCCACGCGCGTGGCGCTCACGAGGTTCATGCGCGCGTCCGAGCTCAACCCCGAGAACGGCCGCTGCGCGCCGACCACCACGATCGGCACGCTCACCTTCGAGGTGAGAGTGAGGAAGTACGCGGTCTCCTCGAGCGTGGCGGTCCCGTGCGTGATGACGATGCCGTCGACTCGCGGTGAGCGCGCCGCGACGTCCTCCACCAGCGTGCCGAGCTCGAGCCAGTCCTTCGGACCGATCGCCGGGCTCGACATCGCGCGATGGCGCACGGGAACGACGTCGGCGACGCTCGCGAGCTCCGGGATGTCGGCGACGAGCTCGTCGGCTTCGAGCTTCGTCCCGTGGTCCATGTACTGCCAGACGTCGAGCGAATCCTTCCCGACCGACGAGATCGTGCCGCCCGTGCCGATGATCGCGACGCGCGGGAGTGTCACGGCAGCGCCACCGATACGATCGTCACCTCCGCGTTGCCCTTGGGTCGGCGAAGCACCGCCGCGTCGCCGGCGCGTTTGCCGAGCAGCGCCTGGGCGACGGGCGAGGCGATACTGATCCGGCCGGCGGCGACGTCCATCTCGTCGGGGCCGACGATCTCATAGGCGATGAGCTGACCGGTCTCGTCTTCGAGCACGACCCGAGCACCGAACGCCACCCGGCCGTCCGGCGCCGACGGCTCGAGCACGTAGATCGACTCCAGCGCCTGCGCGATGACGCGTGCCCGTCGCACGCCGAGCTCGGATGCGCCGGCGCGTGTGAGGTCCGCCAGCTCTCGTTGCAGTCGTGCGAGCCCGGCGGGTGTGATTGGCAACGCGGCGGTGCGAGGCGGCAGCGCGTCCGCGTCGTCGGGGATCGGCGTGTCTTCGTTCGTGAAGGCCTTGGACACGTGGTAAGTGTACGCGCATGCGGATCCTGAGCCCGGCCTTCCGAAGCGAAAGCCGGAGAGACTCCCGGGAGATCGTCGAAACGACACCGGCGCGCACGAGGTACGTCCGGAGCTTCTGGAGCGTCCACGAGGATTCGCCCACGCCCAGCGCGCGCGGCTCCGCGCCGGCCGCCGTGACGATGCGGCGCAACACGTCGGCGGTGATCTTCGGCGGCCGTCCGGAACGAGGCCGCGGCAGGAGTCCCGGCACTCCCGAGCGCTCGAACCGGGTCAGCCAGCTCGTGACGGTTGGGCGCGAGAGGCCGAGGCGTCGCATGATCTCCGCGACCGGCACCTGTTGCTCGGAGAGGAGGACGGCCTCCGCGCGCCCGCGCCGCGCCCGGGGCTGCTGCTGGCGCATCTGCCGGAGCTCTGCGCGCTCGGCGGCGCTGAGGGCTCGGACGAATCGGCTCGGCGTGTCTGCCACCCATTACCTCTCCACGAGGCGGCCGGATCGTGGAAAGAGACTTATTGGTTTCGAGGCCGGCTTCTGGCGCACCCTACGCAGCGGTGGCGACCGTGTCAAGAGACGATTCGCCCGTGGCTGTCGTCTGACTCAGTGCGGTAGGCGCAGGACGATCTGCGAGTTGTGGTTCAGGATCTTGTCGACATCGCCCGCAGGCAGCCCGCACTCCGCCACGTAGTGGAACGTCTGGCGGTACGTCTCGAACGCCATCAGCACCGGATAGTCGCTGCCCGCCACGAGATGATCCGCCCCGAACGCCTTCCACGCGCAGAGCAGCGCGGCGTGCGAGCCGTGGCCCACGATGTCGTAGAAGAAGCGGCGCGCGGTCTCGCTCGGACGCTCCGGCAGATCCGGCAGGCGGCTCGGCACCTGGTTGTCGAGCCGCTGGAGCTGCATCGGGATCATGCCGCCGAGATGCGGGATCACGTACGTGATGTTCGGGTAGCGCTCGGGAATCCGGCGCGCGATCAGATGCAGGACGATCGCGGTGTCCTCGAGGGACGCGCCCACCGCCACCGTGAACTTGTAGTCGTTGATGAACGGCGAGCAGATGCCGTTCTGGATCGGGTGGTAGTTCAGCACCGTGCGCCGGCGGTTCATCTCCGCGTAGAGCGGCTCGAACTCCGCCTCCGCCGTCGAGCGGTCGACACAGGAACAGGTCATGGACACGCCGAGCATCCCGAGCTGGTCCAGGCCGCGCTCCATCTCCCGCAGCGACGCGTCGATGTGCGGCAGCGGCAACGACACCACCGCGTTGAACCGCCCGGGGTACTTCCGCGCGATCTCGGCGTAGGCGTCGTTGATCAGCCGGGCGGCGGCGACGGCGTCCGGCTCCTTCTCCGCGTACGGCGGGCTCGCGGCCGGCGACAGCACCTGCATCCCCACGCCGGCGTCGTCCATCTGCTCGAGCCGTGTCGGAATCTGCGACGGATCATCGTGGCGGATGGCCCGCGCGGTGATCGCCCGCGCCGCCTCCGGAAGACTCCGGCCGCCGATGCGGAGGAGCGTCTCGTTGTACGCCTGCGGAAAATAGTGCGCGTGGATGTCGGTGATCATGGCGGGCATAGAGTACAGTCAGACACGATGCTCGCGCTGCCGCCCTGGTACGAGACGCTGGACACGGCCTGTACCGCGTTCTTCTGGGTCCTGCTCGTGCTGCGGTTCTGGCCTCTGGTCGACCGCCGATCCTCGGGTGCGCGTGTTCTCGCGGGACAGTGGGGACGCCCGGGCGCCACGCAGGCCTTGTTCATCGCGCTCGGTCTCGCGACGCTGTTCGTCGTCGCCGAGGACGTGCTCGAACGCGAGCCGGCCGAGCTCATCTCGGTGCTCGACGTCCTCGCCCGCGACTGGGTGACGAGCGCCGCCGCGCATCCGTCGATTCGGAGCGCGGCCACGGCGATCAGCGGCCTGACGGGCATCGGGCTCGCCACCGGCGTTCTCGCGGCGACGCTCTGCCTCGCCGGCACCCGACGTTCGCGCGATGCCCTGCTGTTCGCCGCCGGCACCATCAGCGCGTGGGCGCTCGGAGGATTGCTCAAGGCCGTGTTCGCGGTTCCACGCCCCGGCTCGCTCGACCGCTACGGCTTTCCGAGCGGCCACACGCTGGTCACCCTCGTCGCGGCGGGGCTTCTGGTCCACATCCTCGCGCGGTCAGCGACGGTCCGGTCACGCGCGGTGCTGTACGCGCTCGCCTTCGTGCTCGCGGTGCTGTCCGGCGCCTCGCGGATGGTGCTCGGCGTGCACTGGCTGTCCGACGTCATCGCCGGCGTCGCCGTGGGCACGGTGTGGCTCGGCGCGTTCACGCTCGGCGGCCCGCTCGATGCCGGCTTCGCGATGCTCCGGCGTGCGGCGTTCGCGCGGGTCCGTCAGGTCGCCGTGTATCCGCCGTCGATCAGCAGGTCGCTGCCGGTCATGAACGACGACGCGTCGCTCGCGAGGTAGACGGCCGCGCGCGCGATCTCCTCCGGGCGGCCGATGCGGCCCAGCAGGTGCAGCGGCCCCATGCCCTTCCGCGCGTCCTCCATGCTCTTCCACTGGCGCAGCATGCGTCGTGTCTCGATCGCGCCGGGCGACAAGGTGTTCGCGCGAATCCCGTCCGCCGCGTGATCGGTCGCGAGGACCTTCGCGAACTGCACCAGCGCGCCCTTGGTCGCGCAGTACGCGGCGCGGCCCGGACGCGCCACACGGCCGAGCTGCGACGCGATCAGGATGATGCTGCCGCCGCCGCGCGCGATCATCGCCGGGATCGCCGCCTTCGTCATCAGGAACGCGCCGGTGAGGTTGATCCGGATCACGCGGTCCCACACGGCGTCGTCGATGTCGGGGACCTTGGCCGCCATGTCGCTGTCGGCCGCGCCGTACATCAGCACGTCGAGGCCGCCGAACCGCTCGACCGCGGCCGCGACCGCGCCGCGGCAGCTTCCGCCGTCGGTGACGTCGAGATGCACGGCCATCGCGTGGCCGCCGCCCTTCTCGATGCCGGCCACCGTGGGCTTCGCGTCCTCGATGTCGGCGCACACCACCGCCGCTCCGGCCGCGGCGAACGCGAGCGACGTCGCCCGTCCGATCCCGTTCGCGGCGCCGACCACCAGGGCGACCTTCTTCTCGAGGCTGAATGCCGGATCGATCATCGCGTCCTCCTTGCGGGCGTCCTACTGATACCCTTCCGGGCCAAAGGAGGCAACCACATGGCCCAGCCGACCCTGCCGCCGTGGATCCAGTCGCTGCAGCAGCGCGATCCCGAGTTCGCGAAGTCCTACCTGGCGCAGCGCGAGCGCATCCTCGCCGACGGCGCCATCCCCGCCAAGTACAAGATCCTGATGACGATGATCGTCGACGCGCTGCTCGCGCATCCCGACGGCGTGACGACCATCGCCAACCGGGCGCGGGCCGCCGGCGCGTCGGAGGCGGAGATCAACGAGGCTGTCGAGGTCGCTTATCTCTTCGGGGGCACGCCGGCGCTCGTGACCGCCGTCAACGCGTTCCGGACGTCGTAGCGGCGCACGCGCGCGCGACCAGCGCCGGATCGATCGCCGCGTCGCGCGGCGTCCACCGCGCGTCGATCGCCTTCATCGCGGCGTTGAACGACGCCGATGTCGTGACGAGGACGTACGCCGCGCGGCGCAGCAGCTCGACCTGATCGCGGCTGAGCTTGAACGTCGTGGGCAGCTCCTCCAGGCACCGGCGGACGCGATCGTCCGCGCCGCGGAAGCCTTCGAACGAAATCTCGATCGCGTGGAAGTCGGCCGGCCGGGCAAGGCCGGGCAGCGTGGCGCCGGGGCACCGAGCCTCGAGCAGGGTCTTGCACGCCGTGAAGTCCTGGAACGACTCGCGCAGGCGGTCGAAGTAGTCGGTGACGAGCTGCACGCTGTCGAACGAGTAGTTGTCCATGGGACCGCTGGTGACGAAGCCCAGCACGGACAGCAGGCCCGGCGCGTCGCGGCGCTGGTCCCAGGCGGTCTTGTGTTTCGTCTTCGCGTTGGCGGTGACCACGACCACGCGGCTGATCACGCCCTGGTTGATCTTCTGGATGACGCCCCAGCCGCTGTCGTTGCTCGTGAGCGCGACGTACGGCCCGCGCAGCCCGATGTTGTCCGCGAGGCCGCCGTCGAGGAGGTGGATGAACCGGCGATCCGCCTTCTCGTCCTGGTACGACGCGGCATCGAGCCCGCGCTTCCATCGCCGCGCGGGATTGTCGGGTGACTTCGCGTTCGTGAGCCACAGCGGCTCCCTGTAGCTGCAGCCCTCCGCCGCGAAGCTCTCGAGCGTCAGCGGACTCAGGAGGCCGGGAAACGCCGACGACGCCGCCACGCCGCTCGCGACCTTGACGGACGACAGATCCGAGCACAGCAGGTCGAACTGGTCCTGCGTGAACTCGAACCGCTGCCCGAGCGACATGTCGGTCGCGTTGAGGATGAGGTACGGCTTCTTGCCCATGAGCGCCGCGAACGTCTTGCCCTCGAAGATGGTCTCGTCGTAGAGGTCGGCCGCGAGGTTGATGCGATCGTAGTCGCGCGACAGCAGCTTGAACCACGAGGCCGGCCAGAGCGCGCGCCGCACGAGCTGATCTTGCGGGTGGATCTTCTCGTGGAGATAGACCTCGCGTCCCTGGTCGGTGAACATCGCGTCCCGGAACAGCGCGTCGTACGCCGCGGTGAAGCTTCCGCCCGAGACGGAGGAGATGACGTCGACGTCGTCGAGCAACGGCCGGTTGGTCGTGTGCCGCGCATCGCGCAGCGCTTCCATGACGCCGTAGGAGAACGCGGCGGCGCGCGTGCCGCCGCCCGAGAACGCGAGGATCACGAACAGGTCGTCGCCGGTGCCGTCCTTCGAGAGCGTGTCGTAGCGGTAGCCGCTCGTGCCGTCGAACGTCGCGAGCTTGTTGTTCACCCGCGGCGTCGCGCAGCCGGCGAGGAGCAGCGCCACGGCGACGACCGCGCTCGCGCGCACGCTAGACTTTCGTGAAGACGACGTGGAGGGGCGCGAGGACGCTCGTCTTCTCGACGACGAGCTTCTGCGCGGCCGGAGTGCCGTCGGGCGGCGGGCCGAGACGGAACGTGTGGTCGCCGTCGTCGATGATGATGGTGCGGTATTCTCCGTTCGGCCAGCGATTGGGACCCTGCGGCTTGTCGTCGACGAGGATCTCGCGTGTCTCGGGGAACTCGGCGATCACCCAACCCATGCCCGCCTCCTTCGCCGCCGCCAGCATACTAGGATTGGATTCTCGGGAGGGAGACCACATGGCACTGAAGGTGCGACGGGTGATCACGGGGCACGACGCGAACGGCAAGGCCGTGGTCAAGATCGACGAGGTCGCGAAGCATCTCCACGAGGGCCGGCCCGGCGCGACGGTGTGCAACGTCTGGACGACGGAAGGGTTTCCGGCCGACAACGACGGCAGCGAGGACGCCGGACTGCGCAAGGTCGGCACGACCATTCCGAACGGCACGATCTTCCGGATCCTCGAGTTCGCGCCGGGGCTCGCGCCGCGCAACCACCGCACCGACTCGATCGACTACATCGTCTGCATGTCCGGCGAGATCGACATGGAGCTGGACGACACCGTCGTCCACCTGAAGGCGGGCGACGTGATGGTCCAGCGCGGGACGATCCACAACTGGATCAACCGCGGCACGGCGCCGTGCGTGCTCGCGGTGATCCTCATCGACGCGAAGTCGGTGGAGGCCGGCGGCAAGATCCTCCGTGCGGAGGGTTAGCTACACCGCGCTGAGCGAGGCCGACTCGGGCCGCGCGTAGCTGATCGTCAGGATCTCCCAGAGGTGGCTGTCGGCGTCCTCCCAGTAGAGGTTCTTGCCGCCGAGCCGCCGGTTGATCTGCATGTCGGTCTCGCCGCGCGGGCGGCTCCGGTACTGCACGTTCCGCGCCTGGATGCGGCCGAGGATCGCGTCGAACTGCTCGTCGCTCACGCGGAAGCAGAAATGGTGGCCTTCGAAGCGCTCGCGATCGGCGAAGTCGAGCGTGAGGTTCTCGTTGACGTACACGGGCGTGAAGCTGCCCTGCGACTCCGCCCACGGCACGTCGAGCAGCTCCGCGAGGAACTTCGCGCCCGCGAGCCGGTCGTGCGACGGAACGATGACGTGGTCGAGCTGAATGGCCATGCGCTCGCCCTCCCGGTGGAGTAGGGTACGCCCATTGACCGCCGGAAAGGAGCCCGTCATGCCCCGCATCGCCCAGGTCTCCAGCAAGTCCGACGTGAAGCCCGAGCACCACGCGGTCGTCGACGCCGTCCAGAAAGTGTTCGGCAACGTGCGCGGCCCGTTCAGCATGCTGCTCCACAGCCCGAAGCTGGCCGAGCGCGTGCTGCCGCTCGTGACGTTCTTCCGCGAGGAGAGCGTGGTCGACGCGAAGCTCCGCTCCGTCGCGATTCTCGCCGCCGTGCGCGAGCGCGAAGCCGCGTACGTGTGGGCGGCGCAAGTCGGCGCCGCCCGGCGCAACGGGCTGGGCGAGGACGTGATCGACGTCCTCCGCGCGAAAGGGGGCGCGGGCAAGCTCGGCGCCGAAGAACGCGACGTCGTGAACTACGTCCGCCAGCTCCTGCGCAGCAACCGCGTCGACCAGAAGACGTTCGACGCGCTGAAGAGCCGGCACGACGAGCAGTGGATGGTCGAGCTCACGGCGGCCGCGAACTACTTCGGGTTCCTCTCCGGCGTGGTCAACGCGTTCGACGTCCCCGCGCCGCCCGACGGGGACAAGCTGCCCGCGTGAGGCGGCGATGAAATTCGGGCTCTACGCGTCCATCGCCAACCCGCCGCGCGGCGAGCACCTCGACCGCGCGATCGACGAGACCATCGCCGAGGCGCAGCTCGCGGAGTCCGTCGGCTTCGACTCCTGCTTCTTCGGCGAGCACCACCAGGACAAGGACGGCTTCCTGCCGTCGCCGCTGATCGTCGCCGCGGCGGTGGCGGCGCGCACGCGCACGCTGCGCGTGGGCACCACCGTCATCCTGCTGCCGCTCCATCATCCCGTGCGCCTCGCCGAGGACGTCATCACGCTCGATCTCGTGTCGAAGGGGCGCGTGGTGCTGGGCGTCGGCATCGGCTATCAGCCCGCGGACTTCCAGGCGTTCGCGGTGCCGATGGACGAGCGCCTCGCGCGCTTCGAGGAGAGCTTCGAGCTCCTCCGCCTGTGCTTCGCGGGGGAGCCGTTCTCGTTCCGTGGCAAGCATTATGTGCTCGACGACGTGCGCGTCATGCCGCGCCCGTACCACAAGTCCGGGCCGCCGCTGTGGATCGGCGCGAGCGTGCCGGCGGCGGCGCGCCGCGCCGGGCGCATCGCCGACGGCTTCGTCGGCACGCCGAGCACGAGCATGGCCAATGCGAGCGCGCTGGCGACGATCTACGCGGCGGCGGCGCGGGAGGCCGGGCGCCCCGCGCAGGTGATCCAGATGCGCGACGCGTGGGTCGCCGCCACGCGCGCGGAGGCGGACGCGGTGTACGGCCCGCACGTGATGACCGCGTACCGGTATTACTGGGAGAACAAGCTCGCGGAGTTCCGGTCGTTGCCGGCGGGCACGCCGTTCACGCTCGAGAACCTGGCGCCCGATCGGCTGGTGCTCGGCGATCCCGAGACGTGCGTGCGCGAGTTCCAGCGCTGGCAGAAGGCGACCGGCGCGGACTACTTCCTGCTGCGGCTGCGCCACGCGCATTCGGGCGGACCGCCGCACGAGAAGATCATGGAGGCGATCCGGCTCTTCGGCGAGCGCGTGCTGCGACATTGTTGATTGGGGGGCTCCGGGCGCCCCCCGAGCCCCCCACGCTCCGCGGCCCGGCGAAGCCGTGCCGCTTCGCGAGTGCCGGCTACGCGACCCGGCGGACGTTCGTGGGGACGTACGTGCCCGCGCGGTGCTGCGCGACGTAGTCGCCCCGCGCGAAGAGCTTGACGAGGATCGCGCCCGCGATGAAGCCGCCCACGTGCGCGCCGAACGCGACGCCACCGCTCTTCGCGCCCGCGATCGCCGCGAAGCCGCCGGCGACCTGGATGACGAGCCAGTAGACCAGCATCGTCCACGCGGGCAGCTTCATCGTCGTCACGAAGAACCCGATCGGGATCAACGTGTAGACCCGCACGGTCGGATAGAGCACGAGGTAGCCGCCCATCACGCCGCTGATCGCGCCGGAGGCGCCGACCATCGGCACCGGCGCGGCCGGGTCGAGCATCACCTGGAGCATCGCGGCGGCCACGCCGGACAACAGGTAGAACACCGCGAAGCGTCCGCGTCCCATCGAATCCTCGACGTTGTTCCCGAAGAGATAGAGGAACCACATGTTGCCGAGGAGGTGGAGCCACGAGCCGTGCATGAACATCGACGTGAAGACGTCGGTGAGCTGGGCGCGGCCTTCGGTGACGCACGCGAGCCCCTCGCCGATCTCGACCGCCGTCCCGGGCGGAACCGCGCCCGTCAATTCGCCCGCGATGAGGCCGAAGTTGCAGACCGACGCGGGCAGCGCCGGGCTGGTGCCGGCGCCCTGAACCATCAGCCACGTCGCGACGTTGGCCCCGATGAGCGCCCAGGTCACGACCGGGCGGCGCAGCGTGCGGTTCTCGTCGTGATAAGGGAACACGGCTCCTCCCCCACTCCCTCTCGCAAAAGTCGTGCTAAGGAAGTTGGTGATGCGAGTGCGCGTGAACGGGGTGCGGCTCTACTTCGACGTCGATGGCGCGGGCCTCGTGCCCGACGGCGCGACGATGCGCGAGGAGCCGACGCTCGTCTTGCGGCACGGCGGGCCCGGCTTCGATCACTCCGCGTACAAGCCGGCGTTCTCGGCGCTCGGCGCCGTCGCGCAGGTAGTCTACCTCGATCACCGCGGCAACGGCCGGAGCGAGGCCGGGCCGCGCGACTCGTGGACGCTCGCGCAGTGGGGCGACGACGTGCGCGCGTTCTGCGAGGCGCTCGGCATCGAGCGTCCGATCGTGCTCGGCGTGTCGTTCGGCGGCATGGCCGCGCTCGCGTACGCGACACGCCATCCCGAGCATCCGGCGAAGCTGATCCTCGTGAGCACGGAAGCCGCGGGTACCTCGTATCGCGAGCGGCGCGTGGAGCTCTTCGAGCGCCTCGGCGGTCCGGAGGTCGGCGCGCTCGCGCGCCGGCGGTTCATCGAGGGTCACACGGACGCGGCGACGCTGGACGCGTGGGTCCGGCTCGCGTTTCCGCACTACACGCGCAAGCCGCGCGATCCGATGGTCGCGCAGCGTGTGGTCCGCCGGCCCGAGGTGACGCAGTGGTTCACGCGGCCGGGAGGCGAGGGGCAGACGTTCGACTTTTTCCCCGCGCTCTCCCGCATCCGCTGTCCGACGCTCGTGATGGGCGGCGAGGACGATCCGATGGTTCCGATCGAATGCCAGATCGATATCGCCAGGGCGCTGCCGGCCGAGCTCGTGCGCTTCGAGCGCTTCGCCGACTGCGGCCACGGCGTGCTGACGGATGCGCCCGAGCGCGCGCTGGCCGTGATCCGCGAGTTCATCGCGTGACCCGCGTGGCCGTCGCGCTCATGCTCGTCCTCGTCGCGGCGCCCGCCTCCGCGCAAAGCCCCCTCGACTTCGTGACGTTCGACGGCATCCACTACCTCCGATGGGCGCAGGAGCCCGGGCGCGCGCTCACGAGGGAAGACCTCGGGATGGAGTTCGCCGCCGTCGAATGCTCGATGGCCGAGGATCGACGCCACTGCGCCTTCGGCCTCGACGCGGCGGCCGCGTTCATGCCGGCCGGCACACGGGTGTACGCCGTCCGTGGCTATCGGACCAGCTTCCGGCTCGCGGCCGTGGTCAACGACCGGATCTTCCTCTACCAGGCGTGGCGGAACGCGCGCGCGAAAGTCGGCGCCGACCTCTACGACGTCGCCGGCAGAGTCCGGGCGATCGACGTCGAGCGCGGTGAGCCGACTCCGGCGGCGCCGGGAACACCGGTGCGGATCACGTCGTCCGAGGACGTCGAGGCGCTCGTCGGCATCCTCACGCGCGGCGCAGTGCGGCCGCCGCGTCCGCAGGGGTTCGGCACGCCGCGCTACTGGCTCACGCTGTGGCTCGCCGACGGCACCACGCTCGGCCGTCCTCGATCGCTACCTCGGCCCTAGCTCGTGAGGCCGAGCAGCTTCGCCGCCGTGCCGCCGAGCATCGCGATCTTCTCCGCGTCGCTCAGCTCCGGCGTGCCGAGGATGTGGTCCACCGACGTCGACGTCCACGGGAACGGATAGTCGGTGCCCATCACGATCTGGCCGGGCCCCGCCTCGGCGGCGAGGTGGCGCAGCGCCTCCGGCGTGAACACGATCGAGTCGTAGTAGAGCTGGCGCACGTACTCGGTCGGCCGCTGCTTCATCGTGCCGGTCATGCGCTGCGGGAACGTCTGCATCACCGCGTCGGAGCGCGCGGCGTACGAGGGCAGGTAGCCGCCGCCGTGCGCGGCGCAGATCTTGAGACCGGGGAACCGGTCGAGCGTGCCCTCGAAGATCAGGTGCGAGAGCGCGATCGTCGTCTCGAGCGGGTTGCCGATCGTGTTCGTCAGGAGTCCGTTGCCCCCGAGCCGGCTCGTCGCCTCGAGCTCCGGCGTGCCCTGCGGGTGGATGAAGACGAGGACCCCGAGCGCCTCGGCCTTCGCCCAGAACGGGTGGAACTTCGGGTCGCTCAGCTCGAGCCCGGCCACGCTGCCGCCCGTGCCCGCGCCGCGCAGCCCGTACTTCTTCACCGCGTCCTGGAGCTGCTGCGCCGCCAGGTCCGGATGCTGCAGCGCCACCGTGGCGAACGCGACGAAGCGGTCGGGATGCGCCGCGCAGAGCTCCGCGAGCTTCTCGTTCTGGAGCTGGATGAGCTTCGCGGCGACGTCGCGCTCCGCCCTGTACCAGTACGGGTTGATGCTGAGCGCCTCGACGTCGATGCCCTGCTCGTCCATCGCGCGGAGCCGGTCCTCCATGCGCGACTGGAGCAGGCCTTGCGCTTCGACCTCGAGGCCCATCATCGCGTTCGCCTCGGGCACCGCGCAGTGCGCGTGGATGTCGACGGTCTTCACGCGCCTGCCGTTGACGACGACTTCCCGCCGGCGCGTGCGGGGCGCATCGGATCCGCCGCAGATCGTGAACACGACGTCGCTCATGACATCCTCCGGAAGGTTCGTGACTAGCCGCACTGGGGGCGCGGAGCGCCCGGGGCCTTGCGCGGGACGAGCGTGCACGCGAACGTGGCGGGCTGCGCGCGATACTCGGCGAGCAGGCGCTCGAGGCGCTGCAGCGTGCGGTCGCGCTTCGCGAGACCGACGCCGTAGATCGCGAGGTCGTTGACGAGCCGCGTGTAGAAGTGGTGCGGCGCGTCGCCTCCGCCGTCGCGGGCGACGCACGGCGACGGCTTCTCGGCCACGTCGAGCTGCGGGCCGAACGCGCGGACGAACTGCGTCAGGATGGGCTCGTCGCGCAAGTCGCGCGGCACTTCGGGGAAGCGTGCGAGGAAGCGGTCGACGCTCAGGGGGCTGGAGGCGCGCACCTGCGCTTCGACATCACGCGTCAGACGGATCTGCATGGCCGGATTATACCGGCTGCGCGCGGTGCTACGCGTGAGTCGGCGTGAGACCCTCGGCGGCCACGGCGTGTCCCACACGATCAGCGACAAGACCGCGAGCTGCCCGACGCAGCCCACGACGACGGCGCCGTCACGGCGCAGGGCCCGCAGCGACGCGCGATTGCGCCGCGCGCAGACGCCGACGACGATCCGGCCGCCGCGGGGGCGGAAGTAGGCGTCGCGCGCCGCGAAGAGGAGCCCGTGAATGCGCCGGCCGCGATGCGCCGGGACGACCTCCGCCCAGTGCGAGAACACGACGTCCGTCGCGACGGCCATGCGGCGCCCGAGCGCGGAGAACACGCCGAGCTCGGCAAGCTCGTAGCCGACGACCTCGTATCCGGCACCGTCGGGACGGTTCCGCCGGGCGAGGCACAGGACGCATCCATGCGCGACGCGACGGGTCAGCTCTTCGACGTCACGCGATGCCGGCCGGCGGCGTGGCCGTGAGGCCGTCGAGGTGCGCGCAGCAGTTGAGCAGCTGAACGCGCCACGGCGCGTCCGCCTCGACGAGCGTCACGGAACAGTTCTCCCAGCGCTCGGGGACGCCTTCGCCGTCGGGGAGCACGAGATACCGGCCCGCCAGCGACTTGCAGACGAGGCCGTGCGTGACCACGGCGAGATCACCCCGCGTGGCCGCCGCCATCTCGCGGATCCGCGCCCACGCGCGGTCGACGCGCGCGTGGAAGACGGGCCACGTCTCGCCGTTCGGCGGCGCGTAATCGGGATCGAAGGGATCCAGGCCGAGGTCCGCGTACGCCGTCCCGCGGATGTCGCCGAAGTTGCGCTCGTGCAGCAGCGGCTCGAACGTGATGCCGGTACCGGTCGCGCGCGCGAGAGGCTCGGCGGTCATCGCCGCGCGCCTCAGATCGCTCGAGAGGATCGCGGCGATCGGAGCACTCGCGAGGCGGCGCGCGAGCCGCTCGGCCTGCGCCTCGCCACGCGCCGAGAGCGGAATCTCAGGTCGTTGCACGATGCGCGCGGCATTGCCCGGAGTCTCGCCGTGACGGATGAGGTAGATCACGTGGAGTACGATAGCGCGAAACCCATGCGGATCGGGATCTCGCTGCTCAACAACTGGGGCCTCGAAGACCCGGAGGCCGTCGTCGAGCTCGGCGTGCGGGCCGAGGCGCTCGGCTTCGATTCGGTGTGGGCGCACGACCACGTCTTCAATGTCGGCCACGTCTTCGACCGGATCGGCGGCCGCCCGTACTACGAGCCCTTGACGGTGCTGAGCTTCGTGGCGGCCCGCACGCGGCGTATCCGTCTCGGCACGTCGGTGCTCGTGCTGCCGTACCACAACCCGATCCGGCTCGCGAAGACGGCGGCGACGCTCGACGTGCTGAGCGGCGGCCGTCTCATCCTCGGCATCGGCGTCGGCGCGATCCAGAAAGAGATGGAGGCGCTGGGCACGCCGTTCAAGGTGCGCGGCGCCTTCACGGACGAGGCGATCGCGGTGATGCGCACGCTGTGGCGCGACGAGGATCCGAGCTTCGAGGGCACGTTCTCGCACTTCGACGGGATGACGTTCTCGCCGAAGCCGCGTCAGGACATTCCGGTCGTGATCGGCGGCGTCAGCCGCGCCGCGATCCGGCGGGCCGCGCGGCTCGGCGACGGCTGGCAGCCGCTCGGCCTGTCACCCGACGCGCTCGCGCAGGGCATGGCCGCGTTGCGCGAGGAAGCCGACGCCGCGGGACGCGACGTCACGAAGATCCCGGTGTCGATCGCGCTCTCGCTGGCGGCGTCGCGCCCCGGACGCTACGCGCTCGGGGCGGAGCCTTCGGAGATCGCCGCCAACGCGAAGGCGTTCGCCGCGCTCGGCGTCGACACGCTGATCGTCTCCGGCAACACGAGCGACCTGCGCGAGGCGCGGTCGAGCATGGAGATGGTCGCGCGCGCGCTGCTTTAGCGTTGGGGCGTGGACGTCAGCATGTCGCGGGCGCGTGCCGAGCGCGTGAGGCGCCCGCCGCTGGCGTGCTCGACCCATTGGATCGCGGGGATGACGTGCTCACGTTCGGCCGGCGCTGACGGCCAGTACGTGCTGGCGAAGAGACTCGTGGGCTTGGTCATGATCACGAGCCCGTGCCCGACGGCGCGCCCCCGACGCGTCGACGTCGACAGCGACACGGATTCGATCTCGTCGAAGGTGAAGCGCTGCGCCGGCCACGGCCAGTTCGCGAACCGCAGCTCGACCGCATCGGCCGTGACCCTCACGACGGTGTAGTGCTTCGACGTCACCCAGGCCCAGCTCGTGATCAACAGGAAGACGACCACGCTCGTCTTGAGCGCGATGCGCCAGTATCTGACGACGCCGCGCCGTCGCAGCACCTTGACGAGAACGAACGCGACGAGGGCGGCGGCGACCAGCCCGAAGAGCACGTACCCGACGGCGGCGAAGAACGGAGCCGTGGAGAACCGGGATGAGCTGAGCAGCGGCACGTCGACGGGCAGGGCCATCATGAGTCCTCTTCGAGAGGATCGGCCCGGCCCGGGGAACCTTGAGCGCGGTCTACATGGCCATCGCGCCGCCGTCGATCAGGATCTCGCTGCCGGTCATGTACGCGGAGTCGTCGGACGCGAGATAGAGGACGAGGCTCACCATCTCCGAGACCGTCCCCATGCGGCCGAGGGGAATGCGCGCGAGCCGGCGCGCCATGACGTCCTTGTCGGGGAACGCGTTGTGGAACATCTCCGTGTCGACCGGCCCCGGGTGCACGGAGTTGCAGCGGATTCCGTCCTTCGCGTGCTGCGCCGCCGTCACCTTCGTGAAGATCCGGACCGCGGCCTTGCTCGCCGCGTAGGCCGGCTCCTGCATGAGCGACTGGCCGATGCCGGCGATCGACGAGATGTTCACGATCGATCCGCCGCCCGCGCGCCGCATGGCCGGGATGGCGTGCTTGGTGCCGAGGAAGACACCCTTCGCGTTCACCGCCATCACCTGGTCCCACTCCGCGACCGTGCGCTCCTCGATCGGGACGCGCTTGATCGTGATCGCCGCGTTGTTGACGAGGACGTCGAGCTTGCCGTAGCGATCGACCGCGGTCTGCACCGCGCGCTTCCAGTCGTCCTCGCTGGTCACGTCGAGATGCACGTACGTCGCCGCTCCGCCGCTCGCGCGGATGGCGGCCTCGACCTTCTGGCCGTCCGCGTCGCGAATGTCGCCGAACACGACCTTCGCGCCTTCCTTGACGAACGTCTCCGCCTCCGCCGCGCCCTGGCCCCGCGACCCGCCGCTGATCAGCGCCACCTTGCCGTCGAGCTTTCCCATGACCGAGGATGATACCCTCTCGCCCATGCTGCCGGGCCTGATCCTCTCCTCCGACTCGCACGTGTTCGAGCCGCCCGATCTCTGGGCGACCCGCATCGACAAGGCCTTTCGCGCCCGCGCGCCGCGGATCCAGCGTATCGACGGCGCCGACCAGATCGTGGTCGAAGCCGGCCAGGTCCTGTCCGGCATCGGTCTCATCTCCAACGCCGGCGCGCGGTTCGAGGCGCCGGAGACCATCTCGGGACGCGGGCGCTTCGAGGACGTGCCGCGCGGCGGCTACGATCCCGAGCAGCACCTCGCGGACATGCGGCTCGACGGCGTCGCGGGCGAGGTGCTCTACCCGTCGCAGGGCCTCTTCTACTTCCGCCTGAAGGACTCGGCGCTGATGTCCGCCGTGTTCCGCGCGTACAACGACTGGCTCGCGGAGTTCTGCCGCACGGATCCGTCCCGGCTCAAGGGCATCGCCATGGTCAACCTCGACGACGTCGGCGATGGCATCGAGGAGCTGGAGCGCGCCGCGCGCCTCGGCCTCGCGGGCGCGATGATCACCGAATTGCCGCTCGACGAGCGCCGTTACGACCAGCCGGAGTACGAGCGCTTCTGGGCCACGGCCGAAGCGCTCGAGATGCCGCTGAGCCTGCACACCGCGACGCGCCGCCAGGGCCGGATTCGCGGCGCGCCCGGGCAGACGCTGCGCGATGCGAGCAGCCGCGCCACGAAAGCCTTCGGACCCGCGACGTCGATGTGCGACCTGATCTTCTCCGGCGTCTTCGAGCGCTATCCGCGTCTCGTCGTCGCCATCGTGGAGTTCGAGCTCTCGTGGGTGCCGCACCTGCTCGACACGATGGACTACACGTACCGCGAGCGGACCGAAGAGGCGATCTATCGCTTCAAGGGCGAGATGCGGCCGAGCGACTTCTTCCACCGGAACATCGTGCTGAGCTTCCAGGAAGACGCGATCGGCATCCGGCTGCGCGACGTGATCGGCGTCGACACCATGATGTGGGGCTCCGACTATCCACACAGCGAGTCGACGTTTCCGCAGTCGCGGAAGATCCTGAGCGAGATCCTCGCGGGAGTGCCCGCGGACGAGCAGGCGAAGATCGTCGGCGCCAACACCGCGCGCGTCTACCGTTTCGACGTCCCGAGGCTGACCGCCCATGCTTGAAGAGCCGACCTCCCTCCGGATCGACGATCCCGGCATCCGCGCGCTCTTCACCGAGCACGCGCGCTTCCAGTCGTGGCTCGACGTCGAGGCCGCGCTCGCGGACGCGCAGGCCGGGCTCGGCATCATTCCCAAGCACGCCGCGGAGGAGATCCGGCGCAAGGCGCATCTGAAGTTTCTCGATCTCGACGCCATCCGCGCCGGACTCGCGAAGACCGGCCATCCGATCGTGCCCGTCGTCTGGGCGCTCGACAAGGCGTGCGACGGCGACGCGGGCGGCTACGTGCACTGGGGCGCCACGACGCAGAACATCACGCAGACGGGCCAGCTCCTCCAGGTGCGGAAGGCGCACGCGATCTTCCTGCGCCAGCTCGCCACGCTGCTGGTCACGCTGGCCGGTCTCGCCGAGCGCACGAAGGACATGCTGCTGCCGGGGCGCACGCACGGCCAGCACGCGGTGCCGGCCACCTTCGGATACAAGGTCGCCGTGTGGATCGACGAGCTGGGCCGCCACGTGGAGCGTCTACGCGGCTGCGAGGGGCGCGTGTTCGTCGCGATGCTCGGCGGCGGCGCCGGCACGCTCGCCTCGCTCGGTGAAGCGGGGCTCGCGACGCAGGAGAAGATGGCCGCGGCGCTCGGCATGCGGCCCATGCCCGTGCCCGCGCGCACGATCGGCGATCACCAGGCGGAGTACGTGCTGCTCCTCGGGATGCTCGCGTCCACGTGCAGCAAGGTCGGGCGCGAGATCTACACGCTCATGAAGCAGGAGTTCGGCGAGGTGGAGGAGCCGGTGCCGCCCGGCACCGTCGGCAGCAGCACGATGCCGCAGAAGCGGAACCCGAAGCTCTCGCAGGACATCATCGCGGCCGGCGCGCAGATCCGCGCGATGGTGCCGCTCGCGCTCGAGGCGATGCAGACCGAGCACGAAGCGGACCGGACGACGAGCATCATGATGGGCCGCGCGGTGGTGCAGGCGTGCGAGCTCACCGGCGACATGCTGCAGCGGATGATCGCGCTGTTCGACGGGCTGCACGTCTTCCCCGAGCGCATGCGCGAGAACCTCGATCTCTCCGGCGGCCTGATCATGGCCGAGGCGCTCATGCTCGAGCTGGGCAAGCAGATCGGCCGCCAGCGCGCGCACGACGCGATCTACGACGCCGCGCAGGCCTCGGTCACCGCGTCGCGCCCGTTCCGCGACCTCCTCGCCGAGGACGCGCACGTCAGCGCGACGCTCTCGCCCGCGCAGGTGGACGCGCTGCTCGATCCCGCGCAATACACCGGGCTCTGTCGCCAGTTCGCGGAGCGCGCTGCCGCTGCCGCGCGTGAGACCGCCCGCTCGATCACGTCGAAAGGATGACCATGCGATACGAGGCCCCGGAATCGGTGCAGGGAGCGGTCGCGTTGCTCGCGGCGGCGAACGGCGACGCGCGCGTGCTGGCGGGAGGCACCGACCTCCTGGTCCAGATGCGCGCCGACGTCGTCGAGCCCGAGCTGATCGTCGACATCAAGCGGATCCGCGAGACCCGCGCGGTCACGCAGGAGAACGGCGGGTGGCGCATCGGCGCCGCGGTCACGGGCGCCGAGCTCAAGGAGCACGCGCCGCTCAAGCAGGCGTGGCCGGGCGTGGTGGAGGCGGCGAACCTGATCGGCTCCACGCAGGTGCAGGGACGCGCGACCCTCGGCGGGAACCTCTGCAACGGCTCACCGGCGGCGGACAGCGTGCCCGCGCTGATCGCGGCGGGCGCCGTCGCGAAGCTCGCCGGGCCGCACGGCCAGCGCGACCTGCCCGTCGAGGACGTGATGCTCGGGCCGCGCACGCTGGCGCTGCGCCCCGGCGAGTTCGTCGTCTCGTTCCTCCTGCCGCCGCGCCCGCCGCGCTCCGCCGATGCCTACCTGCGCTTCATCCCGCGCACCGAGATGGACATCGCCGTCGTGGGCGCGGGCGTGAGCATCGCGGTCGACGGCGCCGGCACGATCACCGCCGCGCGTGTCTCGCTCGGCGCGGTCGCGCCGCGCGTGCTGCTCGTCGCGGAGGCGGCGCAGGCGATCATCGGGAGCCGGCTGGACGACGCCGCGCAGGAGCGGCTGGCCGCCGCGGCGCGCGCCGCGTGCCGGCCGATCGACGACAAGCGAGGCACGACCGAATTCCGCGTCGACGTCGCGGGCGTGCTCGCACGCCGCGCGGCGCTGATCGCGATGGACCGAGCGAGGACGCGCTGATGGCCAAGCACCACGTCGAAGCGATCGTGAACGGAGACCCGGTCGAGTTCCTCTGCGAGACCGAGGAGACGCTGCTCGACGTCCTGCGTGACACGCTGCATCTCACCGGGAGCAAGGAAGGCTGCTCGTCCGGGGACTGCGGCGCCTGCAGCGTGACGCTCGACGGCCGCCTGGTCTGCTCGTGCCTCGTGCTCGGCTGCGAGGTCGGCGGACGCACGATCGAGACGATCGAGGGGATGGCGAAGGGCGAGACGCTCCATCCGCTCCAGCAACGCTTCCTCGAGCACGCCGCGCTCCAGTGCGGCATCTGCACGCCGGGCTTTCTCGTCGCCAGCAAGGCGCTGCTCGAGAGAAACCCGAATCCGACCGAGACCGAGATTCGCTACTGGCTCGCCGGCAACCTCTGCCGGTGCACCGGCTACGACAAGATCATCACCGCCGTGCAGGACGCCGCCGGCGCGATGAGAAAGGGATGACCATGGCCGGGAACGGCACGAACGGACAGCAGTACGTCGGTACCCGCACGATCCGGCCGGACGGCGCGGACAAGGTCACGGGACGCGCACGCTTCGGCGCCGACTACAACCTCGCGGGCCAGCTCATCGGGAAGGTGCTGCGCAGCCCGCATCCGCACGCGCGCATCGTCTCGATCGACACGTCGAAGGCCGAGGCGCTGCCCGGCGTGAAGGCGGTGATCACGCGCGACGACTTCGCCGACATGCCGTCGGAGTTCATCCCGGCCGGCGAGATGATGATGAACTACAAGGACGTCACCCGGAACGTGATGGCGCGCGAGAAGGCCTTGTACGAGGGCCACGCGGTGGCCGCGGTCGCGGCGACGAGCGCGGTGATCGCGAAGAAGGCGCTCAAGCTCATCGACGTGACGTACGACGTCCTGCCGCACGTCATCGACGTCGTCGAGGCGATGCAGCCCGGCGCGCCGATCCTGCACGACGACCTGTTCACCGTGGGCGTCGAGCCGAAGCCCGACCGGCCGTCGAACGTTGCCAAGCGCGTCGAGATCTCGCAGGGCGACATCGACGCGGGCTTCAAGCGGGCGGACGTCATCGTCGAGCGCGAGTTCAAGACCGCGCCGGTGCATCAGGGCTACATCGAGCCTCACGCGGTGCTCGCCACCGTCTCCGAAGACGGCTCGGCCGAGGTCTGGGTCTCGACGCAGGGCCACTACATCGTCCGCGCGCACTGCGCGCGCCTGCTCGGCATGGACATCGGCAAGATCCGCGTCAACGCGGCGGAGATCGGCGGCGGGTTCGGCGGCAAGACCGTCGTGTACCTCGAGCCGCTCGCGCTCGCGCTCTCGCGCAAGGCGAAGCGGCCCGTGAAGATGGTGATGTCGCGCGAGGAAGTCTTCAAGGCCTCGGGCCCGACGTCGGGCGCGGTCGTGAAAGTGAAGATGGGCGCGACGAAGGACGGCAAGTTCGTCGCGGGCTGGGCGGAGCTGAAGTACCAGGCCGGCGCGTTCCAGGGCTCGCCGGTGCAGCCGGGCGTGATGTGCGCCTACGCGCCGTACGAGATCGAGCACGTGAAGGTCGTCGGGTACGACGTGGTCTCGAACCGCCCGAAGGTCGCCGCCTATCGCGCGCCGGGCGCGCCGATCTCCGAGTACGCGGTCGAGAGCGTCGTCGACGAGATCGCGAAGAAGCTCGGCATCGATCCGATCCAGCTCCGCATGATGAACGCGGCGCACGAAGGGACGAAGGCCGCGTACGGCCCGAAGTTCGGCCCGCTCGGGCTCGAGGAGACGCTCAACTCGATCAAGAAGACCGAGCACTGGAACACGCCGCTCCGGAAGTGGCAGGGCCGCGGCGTCGCGTCCGGGTTCTGGTTCAACATCGGCGGCGAGACGTGCGTGTCGCTCACGGTGAACGAGGACGGCACGGTGTCGCTGATGGCGGGCACGCCGGACATCGGCGGCCTGCGCGCGTCGCTCGCGGCCGTGGCGGCGGACGAGCTCGGCATCCCGTACGACAAGGTGCGGCCGATCATCGGCGACACGGGCTCGCTCGGCTTCAACTTCCTCACCGGCGGCAGCCGCTCCGCGTTCTCCGGCTCGATGGCGATCGTCGAAGCGGCGAAGCAGATCAAGTCGGAGCTGTGCGCGCGCGCGGCGAAGCTGTGGGAGATGAAGCCCGACGAGATCGAGTACGCCGGCGGGCACGTGAAGCCGAAGGTGGCCAGCGAGAAGGTCACGCCGATGTCGCTCGTCGACTTCGCGAAGGTGGCGGGCAAGACCGGCGGCCCGATCGGCGGCGTCGGCCGCATCAACGCGCAGGGCGCGGGGCCGAGCCTCGGCACGCACCTGGTCGACCTCGAAGTCGATCCGGAGACCGGGCGCGTGACGATCCTGCGCTACACGGTGGCGCAGGACGCGGGCAAGGCGCTGCACCCCGCGTACGTCGAGGGGCAGTTCCAGGGCGGCGCCGTGCAGGGCATCGGCTGGGCGCTGAACGAGGAGTACATCTACGGCGCCGACGGCAAGCTCCAGAACGCGGGCTTCCTCGACTACCGGATGCCGGTGGCCTCCGACGTGCCGAAGATCGACGCGATCGTGGTCGAGGTGGCGAACCCGCGGCACCCGTACGGCGTGCGCGGGGTCGGCGAGACGCCGATCGTGCCGCCGCTCGGCGCGATCGCCAACGCGATGGAGAACGCGACGGGCATTCGGTTCACCGAGCTGCCGATGTCGCCGCCGAAGGTGCTGAAAGCGCTCAAGGAGAAGTATGGCGCGGGTGGTGCTGGTCGGTAACCTCACGCAGCTCACGGGCGGCGTCGCCGAGTTCGACCTCTCGGCGACGTCCGTGAGGCAGCTCTTCCGTCAGCTCGCCGATCTGCACCCGGAGATCGCGCCGCACCTCGAAGAAGGCGTGGCCGTCGCCATCGACGGCCAGATCTATCAGGACGCGCTGCTCGAGCCGATCGGCGCGGACAGCGAGGTGTTCATCCTGCCGCAGATCGCGGGCGGATCGCTGGAGGACGTCCCATGAAGAAGCCGGTGCGGAAGCGAAGCGACGCGCTCGAGACCCACGGACGCTACGAGTACTCGAACGTCACCGCGCGGCCCGACTACAGCTGGCCGGATGGTCGACGGCTCGCCGTCTACGTCGCGCTCAACATCGAGGCCTTCCGGTTCGGCAAGGGGAAAGGCGCGGCCATCGCGCCGCCGGACCAGGCGCAGAGCCACAGCATCTACAGCTGGCGCGACTACGGCAATCGCGTGGGCATCTGGCGCCTCTTCGAGCTGCTCGACGACCTCGGCATTCCGGCCGAGGCCCAGATGAACACCGCGATCTACGGCGTGGCGCCCGACATCCCCGAGCGGCTCCGCAAGCGCGGCGACGAGATCCTCGGCCACGGCGTCACGAACTCCGACGAGCAGGGTCACCTTTCGGAGACGGCGGAGCGCGCGCTGATCGCGCAGGTGACGAAGACCATCGCGCAGCACGAGGGTGCCCCGCCCGCCGGCTGGATGAGCCCGTGGCTCTCGAACAGCGGGCGCACGGCCGACCTGCTCCAGGAGGCCGGCTATCGCTACTTCATGGACTGGACGATGGACGACCAGCCGATCTGGATCCGCACGCGCAAGGGACGGATCCTCGCGATGCCGTACCCGATCGAGGTCAACGACACGCGCGGGATCGTCTGGTACCGCTACACGGCCGACGAGTTCGCGGACATGATCGTCGACCAGTTCGACGAGATGCTGGCGCAGTCGCAGCGTCAGCCGCTCGTCTGCCCGATCTCGCTGCACCCGTTCGTCACCGGCCGCCCGTATCGTGTCCGCCGGCTGCGTCGCGCGTTCGAACACATCACGACGCACCGCGACCGGGTCTGGCTGACGCGTCCGCGCGACATCTGCGCGCACATCGAGTCGTTGCCGGCGGGCATCGTCCCCGGGAGCCGCTGAGCATGGACCTGAATCTTCGCGACCAGGTCATCGTCATCACCGGCGCGGCCTCGGGGATGGGACGCGCGATCGCGCGCGCCGCGAGCGGCGAGGGCGCGCGGCTCGTCCTGTCGGACTTCGACGAGGCACGGCTGAAGACGACGGCCGGCGAGCTCGGCGGAGAGGTCCGCTCGCTGCGCGCGGACGTCACCAGGCTTCCCGAGATCGATGCGGTCTTCGACCTGGCCGAGCGCGAGCTCGGCCGCGTCGACGGCCTGGTCACGTGCGCCGGCATCATCACGACGCTGCCGCTGCTCGAGGTGACGTCCGAGGAGTGGGACCGCGTCTTCGCGGTGAACGCGAAGGGCACGTTCTTCGCGGTGCAGGCCGCGCTGAAGCGGATGCTGCCGCGCAAGCACGGCCGGATCGTGACGATCGGATCGGACAGCTACAAGCTCGGCGGCGGCCGCATCGCGAACATTCCGTACGCGGCGACGAAGGGCGCGGTCGTGACGATGACGAAAGGCTTCGCGCGCCAGCTCGCCGGCACGGGCGTGCGCATCAACTGCGTCAACCCCGGCCCGTGCGATACGCCGATGCACGCGCCGCTCACGCCGTCGCAGCGCGAGATGGTCGCCGGCCGCATCCCGCTCGGCCGCTTCGGCCGCCCGGAAGAGATCGCCAACGCCGTCCTGTTCCTCCTGTCCGACGCCGCGAGCTTCGTCTTCGGCGAGAGCTTCAACGTGGACGGCGGAGTGCTGATGGAATGACGCGCGTCTTCTTCGCGGTCCTCGCCGCCCTGCTGCTCGCGGGCTGCACCGTCCTCACCTGTGTGCCGGCGACGATCGTCGTGGCCGAGATGCAGCAGCAGGAGCGACTCGAGTCGCGCGTCGAGTCGGTCCGTCCCCACCCGGTGAGCGGCCGCCCCGAGGCGGTCCGTCGCGACGCCGTCGAGCGCAGCTGCTGGGTGCGCGCCGCCGACGGCGACTGGACTCCCGTCGATGAGACGACGTGGCGCCGGGCCGAGCGTGGCAAGCCGCTCGACGTGTGCCGGTAGCGGCGCATGAGGATTCCCGCCATGTGAGCTTGCGCGGCCGCATCGTCACCTTGCGCTCGTCGTCGTCCTCCTCGCGAAAAATCGGATGTTTAGGCGAGGCACGGCGCTTGCTCCCGCCTCGGAGCCAAACGTCTCTCAGGAGGATGACGATGCGCCGTCTCATTCCCGGAGCGTTGCTGATCGCCGTCGTCGCGGTGCTTCCGGTCCTCGCGCAGCCGCACCAGCCGCACCACGTGGCCATGCCCGACACGCTGAAGTGGGTCGAGCCGGCGACACTTCCGGGCGCGCGTCTTGCGATCGTGCACGGCGACCCGAGCAAGGAGGGGCTCTTCGTCTATCGGGTCAAGATGCCGGCGGGCTACAAGATCCCGCCGCACACGCACAAGGCGAGCGAGAACGTCACCGTGCTGTCCGGCGTCTTCTTCGTCGGGCTCGGCGAGAAGTCGATCAGGGCTCGGGCCAGGAATTGCCCGTCGGCGGGTTCGTGTCGCTTCCGCCGAAGCACGCGCACTTCGCGTGGGCGGGCACGCAGGAGACCATGGTGCAGGTCCACGGCGTGGGCCCCACGGACCTCACGTTCGTGAATCCGGCCGACGACCCGCGCAAGAAGAACTAGCACCCCCGCTCTCCTGGCTGGCCGCCATCGAATCGGCTACAGTGCGGCCAGCCAGGAGGGCGACATGAAGCTCGGGCTCAGCATCGGGTATTCGGGCGCGGAGCTGAAGCTCCCCGTCGAGAAAGTGCTGCTCGCGGAGAAGCTCGGCTTCGACTCCGTGTGGACGGCGGAAGCGTACGGATCGGACGCGATCACGCCGCTCGCGTATCTCGCCGCGCTGACGAAGCGCATCCGGCTCGGCACCGGGATCATGCAGCTCGCCGCGCGGCCGCCGGCCTCGGCCGCGATGGCGGCGGGCACCGTGGACGCGCTCGCCGGCGGCAACCGTGTGATCGCCGGACTCGGCGTGTCCGGGCCGCAGATCGTCGAAGGCTGGTACGGCCAGCCGTGGGGCAAGCCGTACTGGCGCATCCGCGACTACGTCGCGATCATGCGCAAGGTGTTCGAGCGGAAGGATCCCGTCGCGCACGAGGGGCGCGAGATCTCGCTGCCGTACAGGGGGCCCGGCGCGCTCGGCGTCGGCAAGCCGCTCACGTCGATCCTCCACATGAACCCGCGGCTCCCGATCTGGCTCGGCACCGGCACCGAGGCGAACGTGAAGCTCACGGCGGAGATCGCCGACGGCTGGCTGCCGCTCGGCTTCGTGCCGCGCCTGATGCCGATGCTGCGCCCGTGGCTCGAGGAAGGGTTTCGGCGCGCCGGCGGCGGCAAGGGCTACGCGGACTTCGAGATCCAGCCGCGCGCCACCGTGATCATCACCGACGACACGAAGGGCGCGTTCGCGCGCATGAAGCCGAACATCGCGCTCTACGTCGGCGGCATGGGCCATCGCGACAAGAACTTCCACAAGGACATGATGGTCCGCCGCGGCTTCGGCGGCGCCGCGCAGAAGATCCAGGAGCTCTATCTCGCGAAGCGCAAGGACGAAGCGGTGGCCGCCGTGCCCGACGAGTTCTGCGACGAGATGTCGCTCGTGGGCCCGGTCGCGCGGATCACCGAGCGTTACCGCGCGTGGGCGGACGCCGGCATCACGGGGCTGACGATCACCACGGATCAGCCCGAGGCGATGGAGCTGATGGCCAAGCTGGCGGCCTGATGGCGCACCCTCATCGCATCTTCCTCGTGCGCCACGGCGAGACCGAGTGGAGCAAGAGCGGCCAGCACACCGGCCGTACCGACATTCCGCTGACGCCGACCGGCGAGCGGCAGGGCCAAGCGCTCGCGCGGCATCTCGCCGGCCACACGTTCGCGCAAGTGCTCACGAGCCCGCTCTCTCGCGCGCGCGAGACGTGCCGGCTCGCCGGCTTCGACGGTGTCGCCGAGGTCTCCGACGACCTGCGCGAGTGGAACTACGGCATCTACGAAGGCGTCACCACGGCGTCGGTCCGCGAACAGCAGCCGGGGTGGACGATCTGGACGTCACCGGTGCCCGAAGGCGAGACCGTCGACCAGGTCGGCGAGCGCGCCCGGCGCGTCATCGAGCGCGTCGACGCGATGAAGGGCGACGTCGCGCTGTTCGCGCACGCGCACTTCCTCAGGATCCTCGGCGCGTGCTGGATGGGGCTGGCGCCGATCCACGGGCGCCACCTGACGCTGGGCACCGCCTCGATCAGCGTGCTCGGCTACGAGCGGGAGACGCGGGTCGTCCAGGTCTGGAACCAGGATTGGCGCCTCGGTGTCGAGATCCGGGAGTGAAGCGATGATCGCGATCCGTCAGATCCACCCGGTGTTCGTGGGCGAGGTGTCGGGCGTCGACATCAGCAAGCCGCTCTCGCCCGAAGAGGTCGCGGCGATCGACGACGGGATGAATCGCCACGCCGTGCTCGTCTTCCACGACCAGTCCCTGACCGACGAGCAGCAGATCGCGTTCACGGTCAACTTCGGCACACTGGAGACCGCGCGCGGCGGCAACATCACGAAGCCGGAGGAGCGGCGGCTCCAGCCCGGCATGGCGGACGTCTCCAACATCCGCAAGGACGGGGCGCTGCACGAGCGCGAGTCGCGCCAGCGCCTGTTCAACCTCGGCAACATGCTCTGGCACTCCGACAGCTCCTACCGCGCCGTGCCGGCGAAGTATTCGCTGCTCTCGGCTCGCGTGGTGAATCCGCGCGGCGGCAACACCGAGTTCGCCGACATGCGGGCCGCGTACGAGGCGCTCGACGCCGCGACGAAGGCGGAGATCGAGGGCCTGATCTGCGAGCACTCGCTGCTCTACTCGCGCGGCTCGCTCGGCCAGGAGGACTTCACGGACGACGAGCGCGCGATGTTCAAGCCGGTCCGCCAGCGGCTCGTGCGCACGCATCCGGTGACCGGACGGAAGTCGCTGTATCTCTCCTCACACGCCGGCAAGATCATCGGGATGCCGACGCCCGAGGCGCGCGTGCTCCTCCGCGATCTCACCGAGCACGCGACGCAGCCGGCGTTCGTGTACGCGCATGTCTGGCGCCCGGGCGACTTCGTGATGTGGGACAACCAGCGCACGATGCACCGCGTGCGCCGCTACGACGAGAGCCAGCCGCGCGACATGCGGCGCACGACCCTGGCGGGCTCGGCGCCGACGACGGCGCAAGTCTAGCCCGAAGCGACTCAAGCCGTCGTCGCCTTTCGTGGAACGGCTTGAGCCCCTCGCAGGCCCAGCGTGTGTCGAACCTCGCGACCGCGCCCCACCGTCGACGGAGTTCGAGTAGCAGTCATGCCCTTCCTCTCAAGAAGAACTCGAGCACCCGGCGGCCGCGATCCTCGTCAATGCCCAGGGCCCTGCACAGACCCGGCAATGCCTTCTCCCGTTGACCGGCGAGCGCCAAGCGCATGACCTCTTCGAGATCCGTGTTGTCGCAGGGAAGGGCGAGGAACCGCAGCTGAACAGCTGCGATGCCGCTGTCTTTGCTGAGGCCCGGCTCGCGTGCGATCAGGACCTCGATCGCCCGATCCACCTGCCCGGCTCTCGATAGCGCTGCGAAGCTGCTGGTTCCCGTGCGCTTCACGCTCCATCGCCTGCGAGAGTTCGCTCTCGGAGAGCCCCACCGGGACTTCGGGATAGTGCAAGACGATGAATTGGACTCGCTGCTCGATCTCCCGTTCGGATAGGCCCCGCCATCCGGGAAGAGTCCGATTCAGGTCGACGACCATGACGCGGTCGACCATGGGAATGCGCCACACCGCGCCCGGGCCCGCGACTCGCGTCACTCGTCCGAGACGGAAGACAACGCGCCGCTGGTGCTCGCTGAGGATCGTAACCATGCTTTGCCCCCACTTCTTTTCCGTCCTCGTCGATGACCGTCCCTTTCTCACGCGCGACTCGGACCTGCGCGTCGCCAGCCAAGCGGCGTCGACGCAGGCACCGCCCCGCGGCGGTGGGGCTAACGTTATCCATCTGGAAGCAGATATCTCGACGGCGTCGGTCGGGGTATCGGCACGGCGACCACGAATGGCCGTTGCGGGATTGTCATGTTTCCGGTGAGCTTGGCGGCACGTCCTCGCGAACCGCCGTTCCGGCGGCATGATCAGTCACCGGTTCGTACCGCAGAGCGGGCGCCGGATGCGCGACACCCATAGCGAGTCGCCGAAACCATAGCCTTCTCGGCACGACGAGGCAACGCCGATCTCATGCACCGGTTCACCGGAGACGCGTGGATACGGCTAGATCACACCCTCCTCGCGCCAGCGCGCGAGGTCCTCGCGCGTGTAGCCCAGCATCCCCACGAAGACGTCCTCGTTGTGCTCGCCCGGCATCGGCGCGAGCCAGCGCACGCGCCCCGGCGTCTCCGGCATCTTCAGCGGCGTGCCCGTGGTCTTCACCGGGCCGTAGACCGGATGCTCGAGCTCGACGAACATCTCGCGCGCCTGCACCTGCGGGTCCGCGACCATCTCCGCCACGTTGTTCACCGGCGCCGCCGGCACGCCCGCGGGAGTCAGCACCTTCACGATCTCGGCCTTCGTCCGCCGGCCCGTCCAGCCCGCGATGATCGCCGCGATCTCGTCGCGACGATCGCGGCGCGCGGCGGCCGTGGCGAAGCCCGGGTCGGTGATGAGGTCGTCGCGCCCGATGATCGCGCAGAAGCGTGCCCACACCGCGTTGCTCGCGGCGGCGGCGACCGCGACGTGGCCGTCGGTTGCCGGGTAGATGCCGGTCGCGGAGCCGGCGAACGAGACGTTGCCCGCGCGCGTCAGGATCTCGCCGCCCACCGTGTAGCGCTCGCCGAGATTGTCGAGCGCGACGATCAGGCTGTCGAGCAGCGCCATGTCCACGCGCTGCCCGCGGCCGGTCCGATGCCGGTAGTGCAGCGCCGACACGATGCTGAACGCGCACAGCATCCCCGCGTAGTAGTCGGAGATCGACTGGCCCGAGCGCATCGGCGGCCCGCCACGCTCGCCCGTGATGCTCATGTAGCCGCTGATCGCCTGCGCGAGCATGTCGTAGCCGCGCTGCGGCGCGTACGGGCCGTGCTGGCCGAACGCGGTGACCGACGCGTAGATGATCGCGGGGTTCACCCTCTTCAGCTCGTCGTAGCCGAGGCCGAGCCGGTCCATCGTGCCGACGCTGAAGTTCTCGGTGACGACGTCGGCGCGCTTCACCAGCTCCCTGAAGAGATCGACGCCCCTGGCGGACTTCAGCTCGAGCGTGACCCCGAGCTTGTTGCGGTCGCGGTACTGCGCGACGGGGACGCGCTCCTCGACGCCGTCGCGCACCCGCTTGACCCCGAGCGACACCCGCTCGCGGCCGCGCTCGCGCGACTCCACCTTGATCACGCGCGCGCCGAGGTCCGCGAGCAGCATCGTGCAGAACGGCATCGCGATGACCTGGCCGAGGTCCAGCACCGTCACGTCGCCGAGCGCGGAATCGCTCAGGTTACCCTCCTTGACAGCCGTCGCCGCTTGACCTGTCGCGCGGCTTCGGGCTAGCCTACGGCACTTTTCGAGCAGCGACACCGATCTCCCGAGTGGAGGCGCCGATATGATTCGCGTGTTCACCCTCGCGCTGGTCCTGCTCGCGGCGGTCACCGCCGCGCTGCCCTACGTGCCGTCGGCAGCCGCCGCGGCCAAAGGCAAGATCGTCCTCGCCTGGCACGCCGGGTTCGCCTCCCGGTGGCTCGATCCGCAGGAGCACGACGGCACCGCGACGCCGGACAACTTCTTCTGGGCCCTCCACGACGGCCTCGTGAAGAACCAGGGGACCAAGCTCTTCGACCATCCGGCGCTCGCCGAGAAGTTCTCGATCGCGGCCGACGCGAAGAGCGCCACGTTCACGCTCCGGAAGGGCGTCAAGTTCCACAACGGCGACCCCATCACGGCGCAGGACGTGAAATTCAGCTACGAGAGCTACCGCGGCGCCAAGGCCGACGTCTTCAAGAACCGAACAGAACGGGTCGAGATCGTCGACGCCGGCACGATCCGCTTCGTCTTCAAGGAGCCGTTCCTCGACTTCGGCATCCTCTTCGGAACGTCGAACGTCGCCGCGCCCGGCTGGATCGTGCCCGAGAAGTACTACAAGCAGGTCGGGCCCGACGCCTTCAAGCAGAAGCCGATCGGCGCCGGCCCCTACAAGCTCGTGCGGCAGGAGCCGGGCGTGAAGGTCGAGATGGAGGCGTTCGACGGCTACTACCGCCCGGTGCACACGAAGGAGCTCGTCATGGTCGCGGTGCCGGAGGCGGCGACGCGCGTGGCGATGCTCGAGCGCGGCGAGGCCGACATCATCTACAACGTGCCCGGCGAGCTCATCAACAAGGTGAAGAGCATGAAGGGCGTGACGCTGGCGCCCGTGCTCTCGGGCTCGTTCTTCCTCGAGTTCGTCAACTTCCAGGACCCGAAGAACCCGTTCCGCGACACGCGCGTGCGTGAGGCGGTGAGCCTCGCCATCGACCGGCGCGGGATGAATCAGGTGGAGTCCGGCGGGCTCGGCAAGGTGTCCGGCAACTGGATCAACGACGACGTGCTGTACGCGCTCGACTGGCCGGAGTTCCCGCGCAACGTCGAGAAGGCCAAGCAGCTCCTCCGCGAGGCCGGCTATCCGAACGGCTTCGACGTCGACTGGGTGACGCCGCTGCCCGCGTTCTACTCGCGCGGCGAGCGCGTCATCGCCCAGCTCCGCGAGGTCGGCATCCGCGGCCGGCTCCAGACCATGGAGCGCGGGATCTTCTTCCAGAAGCTCCGCGGCGGGCTCAAGGAGTTCCCGGGCGTGCAGCTCATTCTGCACGGCGTCCGGATCGCCGGGAGCTGGTCGTTCTGGTACGAGGCGTACATGAAGTGCGGCGGCTCGAACTCGCGCGACCGGATCTGCGTGAAGGAGCTCGACGACAAGTTCGACCGCTACGAGAAGTCGGTCAACCCGGCGGAGCGCAAGAAGCTCGCGGAGGAGATCCAGCGCGCGATCCTCGAGAACCACTACCTCGTGCCCGTCTACCGTCACGCCTTCGTGAACGCGATCGGGCCGAAGGTCGCCGCGCAGAAGTGGCAGGACGTCTTCCCGACGATCACGACCGGCTACGCGTATCCCTGGGAGGATCTGAAGGTCAGAGACTAGTGGCCGCGTTCATCGCCCGGCGCATCCTCTACAGCGTCGTCACGCTCGTCATCCTGAGCGGAACGATCTTCCTGATCGTCCGTCTCACGGGTGACCCGGTGCTGCTGATGGCCGAAGCCGGCGCGAGCACGGAAGACCTCGCGCGCATCCGCCAGCAGTGGGGGCTCGACCGCTCGTGGGCCGTGCAGTACGTGACGTTCATGCAGAACGCGCTCACCGGCGAGCTCGGCAAGTCGTTCAACTACCGCCTGCCGGTGAGCGAGCTCTACTTCCAGCGCCTGCCGAACTCGCTGCAGCTCGGGCTCTTCGCGACGCTGATCTCGCTGCTCATCGGCGTCCCCGCCGGGATCGTCTCGGCGGTGAAGGTGAATACGTGGTGGGATAGCATCGCCAAGGGCGTGGCGCTGCTCGGGCTCTCGATCCCGGGCTTCTGGCTCGGCCTGGTGCTGATCCTCGTGTTCTCCGTGTCCCTGCGCTGGCTGCCGACCTCCGGGGCCGGTGACTGGCGGCACGTGCTCATGCCCGCCGTCGCGCTCGGATGGTACTTCGCGGCGTCGATGCTCCGGCTGACGCGCTCGAGCATGCTCGAGGTGCTCGGCAGCGAGTACATCAAGCTCGCGCGCCTCAAGGGGCTGCCGGACGTGGTCGTCATCGCGATGCACGCGTTCAAGAACGCGCTGATCCCCGTCTTCACGCTCGCGGGCGTGAACCTCGTGGTCATGGTCAACGCGGCCGTGATCATCGAGGTGATCTTCGCGTGGCCCGGCATCGGGCGGCTGCTCTACGAGGGGATCTTCCAGCGCGACTTCCCGCTGGTGCAGGGCGTCGTGATCCTGGCGGGCTTCATGATCGTCGGCATCAACCTGGTCGTGGACATCGCCTACGCGGTGATCGACCCGCGGATCCGGCTCACGAGGTAGGACCAATGGCGACCCTGCGAGGCGGCGAGGCCGGTCGGCAGTCGCGGAGGGCGCGGATTGATTCCGCGCCCGGAGCGCGGGGGGCTTGGGGGGTGCGCCTCGCACCCCCCATGTCGATCAGGTCGCGGCGCGAGGCTCCGCTCGCCGCGGTCGTGATCCTGGCGGCGCTGGTGTTGGTGGCGATCTTCGCCGATCTGCTGGCGCCGCACGATCCGACGCTGCCCGTCCCGGGCGCGAACGTCTTCGACCCGCCGTTCTGGATGGAAGGCGGCTCGACGGCCGCGCCGCTCGGCACCGACTTCCAGGCGCGCGACATCCTGAGCCGCCTGATCTACGGCACGCGCGTGTCGTTGATCGTCGGCCTGATGGGCACGCTGGTCGCGGGCGCCATCGGCACGCTGATGGGGATTCTCTCGGGCTACATCGGCGGCTGGGTCGACCAGGTCATCATGCGCGTGACCGACGCGTGGCTCGCGCTGCCGGCCATCGTGTTCGCGATCTTCCTCGCCGCGATGATCGGGCCCAGCATGTGGAACATCATCGTGATCCTCGGCGCGGTGTACTGGACGCGCTACGCGCGCGTGATCCGCGGCGAGGTGCTGACGCTGCGCGAGCGCGAGTTCGTGAAGCTGGCGGAGATCGCGGGCGCGAGCAAGCTGCGCATCATCAAGCGCCACATCCTGCCGAACGTCGCGAACACGGCCATGGTGCTCGCCAGCCTCACGGTCGGCGTCGTCATCATCGCGGAGGCGTCGCTCAGCTTCCTCGGCGTCGGCGTGCCGCCGCCGCAGCCGGCGTGGGGTCTGATGCTGTCCGAGGCGCGGCCGACGCTCCTCGCCGGCCAGTGGTGGCTGACCGTCTTTCCCGGTGTCTGCATCCTGCTGATCGTGCTCGCGACCCAGCTCTTCGGCGACTGGTTGCGCGTGAAGCTGGATCCGCAACAGAGGAACCTCTGACGGACGTCCTGACCGTCTCCAATCTCCAGACGCACTTCTTCACCTTCGGCGGAACACGCATCGTCAAGGCGGTCGACGGGGTGAGCTTCGCGCTGCGCGCGGGCGAGACGCTGGGCCTCGTCGGCGAGTCGGGGAGCGGCAAGACCACGACGTGCATGTCGATCGTCGGGCTCCTGCCGCGCGCCGCGCGGATCGTCGGCGGCAGCGTCCTCTTCGAGGGCGAGGAGCTCACGACGAAGAGCCAGCGCGAGCTGCGGGCGATCCGCGGCCGCCGCATCGCGATGATCCTCCAGGACCCGATGGCGTCGCTGAACCCCCTCTTCACGATCTTCCGTCAGGTGGCGGAGCCCGCGTTCTTCCACCAGCGGCTCCGCGGGCGCTCGCTCAGGAGCCGCGTGCAGCATCTGCTCAAGGCCGTCCGCATCCCGTCGCCGGAGTGGCGGATGCGCGAGTACCCGCACCAGATGAGCGGCGGCATGCGCCAGCGCATTGTCGGCGCGATCGCGCTCGCGGGCGGGCCGAGCCTGGTCATCGCCGACGAGCCGACGACGAACCTCGACGTCACCATCCAGGCGCAGTACCTCGACCTCCTCAAGGACATCCAGCGGGAGACGGGCGTCGCGCTGATCTTCGTGACGCACAACCTCGGCATCGTCGCGAAGATGTGCGACCGCGTCGCGGTGATGTACGCGGGGAAGATCGTCGAGCAGGCGCCGGTGCGCGAGCTGTTCGACGACCCGAAGCACCCGTACACGCGCGCGCTGCTCGGGTCCGTGCCGAAGCTCGGCAACAAGGACCCGCTCTACGCGATCCCCGGGCAGCCGCCCAACCTCGCGAGCCTTCCGTCCGGCTGCGCGTTCCACCCGCGCTGCCCCGAGGCGCTGCCGCGCTGCGCGGACGAAGAGCCGATCGACTTCCATCCGGGCGCGGGACACGCCGCCCGCTGCTGGCGTCTCGACGAGCACGCCGCCGCTTCGCATGGCCGATCGCATTCTTGAAGTCCGCGGGCTGAAGAAGCGCTTTCCCGCGCGCGCCGGCCTGTTCGGGCGCCCGCGGGGGTGGGTGAAGGCCGTCGACGGTGTCGACTTTGCGATCCACGCCGGCGAGACGCTCGGGCTCATCGGCGAGTCCGGCTGCGGCAAGACGACCACGTCGAAGCTCATCCTGCTGCAGGAGCCGCCCACCGAGGGCTCGATCATGTTCCAGGGCCGTGACATCACCGGCCTCGCCGGCGCCGCGCTGATGGCGTACCGCCGCGCGGTGCAGGTCGTCTTCCAGGATCCGTTCAGCTCGCTGAGCCCGCGGATGCGCGTCGAGGACATCATCGCGGAGCCGCTGGAGATCCACACCGATCTCGAGCGCGCCGCGATCCGGCAGCGCGTCGCCGCGGTGCTGGAGCTGGTCGGCCTGCCCTCCGACGTCGCACCGCTGTTCCCGCACGAGTTCAGCGGCGGCCAGCGTCAGCGCGTCGCCATCGCGCGCGCGCTCGCGACGGACACGAAGCTGATCGTGCTCGACGAGCCGGTGTCCGCGCTGGACGTGTCGGTGCGCGCGCAGATCATCAACCAGCTCGAGCACCTGCAGCGGACGCTCGGTGTGAGCTACCTCTTCATCGGCCACGACCTCGCGACGGTGGCGCACATCAGCCATCGCATCGCGGTGATGTACCTCGGCAAGATCGTCGAGCACGCGGACAGCGACGCGCTGTGCGCGCGCCCGATGCACCCGTACACGAAGGCGCTCTTCGAGGCGGCGCTGCCGTCACACCCCGACGACCGCCACGCGGCGACCGCGGTGGCGGGCGAGGTCCCGAGCGCCATGAACGTGCCGTCCGGCTGTCGCTTCCATCCGCGCTGCCCCGCGACGATGCCGATCTGCTCGCAGGTCGAGCCGGTCCTGCAACCGCGCGACGGCGGCGGCGAGGTCGCCTGCCACCTTTATTAGCGAGGCATCCATGGGGGTCACCCACGACCGGTTCGGCAATGCGATCGATTCCGCGGTCGGCTACGCGCGCGGGACCATCCTCCGTGGCACCGACGAAGAAGTCGCGAAGACGCTCCACGCGCGCCGCCTCGTGCGCGAGCGCATCGAGGCCCGCGGGGGGGACGCGATCTACGACCTCACCGGAATGAACCGCGGCGCCGGGCTCTCGCCGGAGGACGCGAAGCAGCTCACGAGTCACGTCGCGTTCTTCGCGGGCTTCGAAGGCGAGACCGAGCCGATCGCCATCCGCCACATGGGCGGCGACCCGGCCGTGCACGACGCGCTCATCCTCAATCGCGTGTCCGCCGCCAACTTCCTCGCGCTCACGACCTTGCTCGAGCGCGGCGATCGGGTCCTCGCGCTGGCCCCGGCCGGCGGCGTCAGCCATCCGTCCGTCACGCGCCCCGTCGAGATGGCGGGCGCGTCGCTCGAGGAGCTCCACGCGATCGACGAGCTCGTCAAGGCGTGGACGAGCGGCGTGGTGCCGCGGATGCTCGTCATCACGCCGATCACGGCCTCCAAGCGGCACCTCGACCTCGACGCTTTCCGCAACGCGCTCGCGCTCCCACGCCGTCCGGGCACCCTGATCTTCGTCGACGACGCGCACCTCGCCTCGCGCATCGGGTTCTTCGGCGACCCGCCGACGTTCGCGCTCGGCCCGATCGATCTCGCCGTGTGCTCGGCGGACAAGCACGTCGCGGGTCCGCGCGCGGGCATCCTCGTGGGGCGCCGAGACCTCGTCCGCGACCTGCGCTCGCGCGCCTTCGAGCTCGGGCTCGAGGCGCAGACGAGCCAGTACGTCGGCGTCGCGAACGCGCTGCGCCAGTTCGAGCCGAAGGCGATCGCGCGGGCGGGTGAGCTGGCCACCGAGGTCCTCCGCCTGCTGCAGGCGCGCTACGGGAAGGAGCGCGTCTATCTCGGCGGGCCCGGCGTGTCGATCACCGGCGAGGACGCGCTGGACATCGCGCGTGAGCTCGGCGGCGGTGGTGAGGCTTCCACGCTCGTTCCCGTCGAAGCCAACACGATCGTCGCGATGGAGATGCTGCGTGCCGACGGCGTGCTGACGATCTCGGCGGTGTCGATGCCGGGCAGCGCGCCGGTCGTGCGGCTGATGATGTATCCGGACGGACACCGCCTCGGCGCCGAGGCCATCGCGCAGTCGCTCGAGCGCGCGTTCGCTCGGCTCGCGCGCGCGCGCCGCGATCTCGACGGTGCGAGCAGAATGATCCTGGGAGACACACCATGACGAAGGCGCTGGAAGGCATCCGCATCATCGACCTGACGCAGTTCGAGGCGGGGCCCTCGTGCACGCAGACCCTCGCGTGGCTCGGCGCCGAGGTGATCAAGGTGGAGCCGCTCACCGGAGAGGCGAACCGCCTCGGCATCAGCGACAAGCCGGGCGTCGACAGCTGGGGCTTCCTCTTCTTCAACGCCAACAAGAAGAGCGTGACGCTGAACCTCAAGCATCCGCGCGGGCGCGCCATGCTCGATGACCTCCTCCGCCGCGCCGACGTCGTCGTCGAGAACTTCGGACCCGGGACGATGGAGCGACTCGGCCTCGGCTGGGAGGCGCTGCACGCGCTGAACCCGCGGCTGATCGCGGCGTCCGTCAAGGGCTTCGGATCGAGCGGGCCCTACGCGGGCTACAAGAGCTTCGAGTTCGTCGCGCAGGCGATGGGCGGCGCGATGAGCCTGAACGGCGAGGTCGACGGCCCGCCGCTCAAGGTGCCCGCGGGCCTCGGAGACACCGGCGCGGGCCTCCACCTCGGCATCGGCATCCTCGCCGCGATCGTGCACCGCCAGACCACCGGCGTGGGCCAGCAGGTGGAGGTCGCGCAGCAGGACGCGGTCGCCAATCTCACGCGCGTGCACATCCGCGAGCAGTACATGAACGGCGAGCCCGTCGCCCGCCGGGGCAATCATCAGTTCGGCAACGCGCCCGTCAACTGCTACCGCTGCCGGCCCGGCGGGCCCAACGACTACCTCTTCGTGCACGGCGTGCTGCCGGAGATGTTCCAGGCGCTCATGCGCATCATCGGCCGTCCCGATCTCGCGGACGATCCGACGCTGAAGACGCGCGCCGGCCGCTTCGCGCGCGTCGACGAGATCGACGCGCTGATCGAGGCGTGGACGGAGAAGCACACGAAGCACGAGGCGATGGAGATCCTCGCGGGTGCGGGCGTCGCGTGCGGCGCCGTGCTCGACTCCGCCGAGCTGCTCGCCAACGAGCATTTGCGCCAGCGCGGGATGGTCGTGGACCTCGAACATCCCGACCGCGGCCGTTTCCCGATGCTGGGCAACCCGATCCGGCTGTCGGACTCGCCGACCGACGTGCGTCGCGCCCCGCTGCTGGGTGAGCACACCGCGGAGGTGCTGGGCCGCCTCCTCGGGCTCTCCGCCGCGGAGCTGGCTCAGCTGAAAAGCGACGGCGCGATTTGACGCTCAGGTCTGGAGATTGCCGACGGCGCCGGCGAGCGTCTCGAGCTCCGCGCGCCACGACTTCGGCGTGACCAGCGGACGGACGACGAACTTCGAGAAGCCGACGTCGATGAAGCTCTCGATCTTCGCGCGCAGCGCCGGCAACCCGACCGGCGTCAGCTCGAGCGCGCGCGGGCTGCGCGCGACGAGGCGCTTCGCCGCCGCCGGATCGATCGGCGCCGTCGCGTAGCCCACGCTGAAGCCGAAGTGCTCGGGGCTGATCGTGCGATTCGCGCGCGCGGCCGCCTCTTCGATCACCGTGCGTCCGGCGGCGGCTTCCTCGGGCGTGCACTGCGACGGCAGCCAGCCGTCCGACAGGCGGCCGCAGCGCTCGAGCGCGGCGGGCACGTTGCCGCCGAGCCAGACTTCGAGCGGCCGCTGCACCGGCAAGGGCGAGAGCTTCACGTCGCGCAGCGAGCCGGCCGCGCCTTCGTGCGTCACGGTCTCGCCGGCCCAGAGCCGTCGCAGCAGCGGCAGCGCTTCGTCGATGAAGGCGCCGCGCCGCTTCGGATCGCCGCCGATCGCCTCGCGCTCCGGCGAGAAGGTGAGCCCGGGGACGAGCGTGACCAGCAACCGTCCCTGGCAGAGGACGTCGAGGCTCGCGAGCTGTTTCGCGAGCCGCAGCACGTTGCGACCGGGTAAGAGCGCCGTCGTTCCGATCTTCAGCCGCGGCCGCGTCGCCGCCGCCCACGAGAGCCCGACGATCGGATCGAGGCCGGGGCCCGTCAGCACCTCCGAGAGCCACAGCGAGTCGAAGCCGAAGTCGTCGAGCCCGGTGACGAGCTCGTGGAAGCCTTCGGGCGTCGAGGACGCCCCGCCCACTCCGATTCGGATCTTCATCGGCTCACCTCGTCGGCGCGGGCACGGCCGCGAGGACGGCGGGCAGGGCCGCCAGCACCTCGCGCAGGCACGCGCGCACACGCGCGATATTCGGCTCGGATTTCGTGGGGACGTCGCCGCGCGAGATCGTCGCGACCAGCTCCTCGCCCGGCGTCGTCGTCAGCAGCGCGGCGTTGATCTCGATCTGGATCGCGTGCACGCCGCCGGCGCCCGGTCGCCCGTGCGCGGCCACGATGTTCCCGCCGCTGTACCCGCTCACGTTGTGGTGCACCTCGAAGCCGGCGCGCGTGAAGATCTCCGCGACGGTGGCGGCGAGCTCCGGCGCGCACGTCGCCTCGCGGCACGTCCCCACGATGATCTGGTGGTCTTTCATCCGGCGCGGGCTGCCGGTGTGGCCGTCGAGCAGGATCGCGGCGCCGTGCGCCGCGCGCAGCTCGTCGAGCAGCGTGCGGATCGCGGCGTAATACGGATCGTAGAGGGTCCGCAGCCGCTGCTCCAGCTCCGAGGGCGCGAGACCGCGCTTGAAGATCGCCACCTCGCGCATCGTGTGCGTGCGGACGACGCCGCGGCGCGAGCGCACCTCGCCGTCGCGCACCTCGAAGTCGTCGCGGCGGCGGTTGACGTCCACGAACATGCGCGAGATCGGTGTGGCCAGCACGGTCGCGCCGTGCTCGTGCAGGTCCCCGTAGAGATCGCCGGCGAACAGGTCGGCGAAGCCGAAGGCGAACGTGGCGAAGCGCGGCTCGCAGTAGTCGTCGGCGGTGACGTGTGGCAGGGCCTGCGTGCCGTAGTGCGGCACGCTCACGACGATCGGGAGACGCGCGTCCGCGACCGGACGCTTGACGATCGGGAACGCGCGATCCATCGTGTTCAATTCTACGGGAATTGCTGGGCCACGCCCACGCGACTATCGTATGGTTCCCGGCGTGATCGTCCACCTGGTCGACGGCACCTTCGAGCTTTTCCGCTACTTCCTCTCCCCGGCGGCGGCCTTCGACCGGACCACGCCCGAGGCGCTGCGCGCGGTGCGCGGGGTCGTGGGCTCGGTGCTCGGCATGCTGGAGGACGGCGTCACCCATCTCGGGGTCGCGACCGACCACGTCATCGAGTCGTTCCGCAACGACCTCTGGCCCGGCTACAAGACCGGCGAGGGCATCGACCCCGTGCTCTTCGCGCAGTTCGAGCACCTGGAGAATGCGTTGACGGCGCTCGGCGTGGTCGTGTGGGCGATGGTGGAGCTCGAGGCCGACGACGCGCTGGGGGCGGCCGCGGTGATGGCCGCGGCCGATGCGCGTGTGGCGCAGGTGGTCATCTGCACGCCGGACAAGGACCTCGCCCAGTGCGTGCGGGAGGCGCGGATCGTGCAGCTCGACCGCCGCACCAGGGAGCTGCGTGACGCCGACGGCGTGCGCCGGAAGTTCGGCGTCGCGCCGGCGTCGATCCCCGACTGGCTCGCGCTCGTCGGCGACACGGCCGACGGCTATCCCGGGTTGCGGGGCTGGGGCGCGAAGTCCGCCGCGGCCGTCCTCGCGCGCTACGAGCATCTCGAGCGGATTCCGAAGCTCGCCGGTGACTGGGACGTCTCCGTGCGCGGCGCGCCGCGCCTCGCGACGACGCTCGCCGAGCAGCACGACGACGCGCTGCTGTTCCGCCGGCTCGCGACGCTGCGCACCGATGCGCCGATCGGCGTCGGCGTCGACGGCCTGCGCTGGAAGGGCCCGCGTGCGGAGTTCGCGGCCTGGGCCGAGCGTCTCGGCGCGCCGACGCTTCACGACCGCGCGATGACGCTGGCCGCCGCCCGCGGCTGAGGACCATCCATCGTCCAGCTCGCGCTCTTCCGCCTCCCCGACTTCCGCCGCCTCGGCGCGTCGATCTTCCTGAGCTCCCTCGGCATGGTGGGCGAGACCGTCGTGGTCGGCTGGCTCACGCTCGAGCTGACGAACTCGCCGTTCATGGTCAGCGCCGCGCTGAGCATGCGCATGCTGCCGCTCTTCTTCATCGGCGTGCCCGCGGGAGCGCTGGCCGATCAGGTGCCGCGTCCTCGCCTGCTCATGGCGGCCGGGTTCGGTCAGGCGCTCGCGGCGTCGACGCTCGCGATCGTCGTCCTGCTCGGGATGGTGACCGTGGCCCACGTGATGCTGGTGACGCTGGCCGCCGGCATCTTCCGCGGCGTCGAGCAGGCGGCGCGACAGAGCTACGCCCACGATGTCGTCGGTCCCGCGGCGCTCGTGAGCGGGCTCGCCGTGCTGGGGGTGGGCATGCGGAGCGGCGGGCTGGTCGGCTCGCTCGTCGTCGGCGCCGTCATTGCGCGCTTTGGATCCGGCGCCGCCTACCTCGTCGTCGCGCTCGGTTTCCTCGGCAGCGCGCTGGTGCTGATGCGGGCGATGGCACCGCCTCGCACCCGATCGGGCGCGACGAGCTCGGTGTGGCGAAGTACCGTCGAGTTCCTCGGCGCGCTGAGACGTGACCGGCGGCTGCTCGTCCTGATGATGCTCACGGCCGGCGCGGAGATCCTGGGCTTCGCCCATCAGGCGCTCCTGCCGAGTCTCGCGCGCGACATCCTCCACACGGGGCCCGCCGGACTCGGGGTACTGACGGCGGCGCGCTCGGTGGGCGGAATCCTCGGCCTCCTCGGGGCTTCGGCGCGGGGCGGGATCGGCGGCGGCGCGCTCTTCCTCGCGGTGCTCTTCGGCTTCGGCGCGGGCCTGATCGCCCTGGGCGCCGCTCCCTACGTGGTGGGCTTCGCCGGCGTCTTCGTCGTCGTCACGCTGGTGAACGCGATGGGAGGGCTCGCGGATTTGCTCGCGCAGAGCCTCCTCCAGCTCAGCGTGCCGAAGGAGCTGCGCGGACGCGCGGGCGGCGCGTGGGTCGTTGCGATCGGTCTGGCGCCGCTCGGCCAGCTCCAGATCGGGGCGCTCGCCTCGCTGTTCGGCGTCAGCATCGCGCTCGGAACGAGCGGACTGGCGCTGGTGATCCTCGCGAGCGCGACGAGTCTGCTCTTCCCCCGCCTGAAGCGCATCTAGAGCGCGCGGGCCTCCACGCGGACGCCGCCGTCCGCCGCGAAGTCGATACGGAGGACGGTGCCGGGGGAGCCCGCGTACCAGGCGGCAACGCCGTTCTGGCTCACGTCGGCCTGCACGTGCTGGTGGCCGAGCGCGACGTAGTCCCAGCCCGTGTCGCGAATCTCCTCGGCGAAGATCGGCGACGAGCGCTCCGGCCGCTGGCGCTCGTCGTAGAAGAAGCCGTGCGCGAGCGCCAGGCAATGGTGCCCGGCGAGACGCGACGGGATGTGCGCGAGCGGCTGGAACGCGAGCTCGTGCTCGGGCATGCCGCGGCCCCACACGACGGCCTCGAGCTCGGGGAACTCGAGCGTCTCGCCGTCGAGCCCCTGGATCACGTGGACGTGCCTGGCGCCCGTCGCGAAGTCGTGCCGGTCGTAGACGCCCTTCGGCTGAAGACAATCGTGGTTGCCCGGCAGGATGACGACCGGCTGGCGAAGCCGCGCGAACTCCGCCTGCACGAACGCGATGGTCTCGTCCGGCACGCGGTTGTGATCGAACAGGTCGCCGGCGATCAGCAGGAGATCGATCTCGTCGGCCAGCGCGCGGTCGATGATCCGCTGGAACATGCGCCGCTCGCGCTCCCGGTGCGCCGCCCGCTGCTCGGCGTTGCCGTACGAGTCGCTGTCGAGGTGCACGTCGGCGGTGTGCAGCACCCGCAGCGCGCGTCGCGGAGGGCCCGGATTCATTCCGGGCCCGGAGCGTGGGGGGCCTGGGGGGCGCCCGGAGCCCCCCATGGACTAACGATCCGCACGGCCGAGGACCGCGTGGAGCAGCACGTTGACGCCGGGCACCGTCTGATCGCGCTCGGCGTGCTCGGCCTCGTTGTGCGAGATCCCGTCGCGGCACGGCGTGAAGATCATCGCGGTCGGCGCGATCCGCGAGATGTAGTACGCGTCGTGGCCCGCCTGGCTGAGGATGTCGCGGTGGGGAACGCCGAGCTGCTGCGCGGCCTCGCGGATCAGCCGGATGCAGGACGGATCGAAGCGCTCGCTGCCGAACCGCCACTCGCTCGCGACGCGCAGCTCCACGTTCGCGCGCTTCGCGCAGTCGGCCATCGCCGCCTTGATCTCGGCCCACATGCGATCGGCGGTCGCCGCGTCGGCGTGACGGACGTCGCACGTGATCTGCGCGTACTCCGAGAGGATGCCGGCCTTGTTCGGCCACGCGACGATCCGCGGCACCGTCGCCTTGCCCTCGGTGTCGTGATACTTCCAGCCGACGTCGTTGACGGCGACGGCGAGCATCGACGCGCCGATGAGCGCGTTGCGCCGTTTGTCCATCGGCGTCGGCCCGGCGTGCGCGGTCTCGCCGTGCACGTCGACGTGCATGCCGCGCACGGCGTAGCCGCCGGTCACGATGCCGACAGGCACGGTCTCCTTGTCGAGGATCGGGCCCTGCTCGATGTGCAGCTCGAAGTAGGCGTCGATGCCGCGGCCGCCGACGTCCGTCTTGCCGTCGTAGCCGATCCGCTTCAGCTCGTCACCGAAGACCTTGCCGTCGTCGTCGCGCAGCGCGAGCACCCAGTCGACGTCGAAGACGCTCGCGAACGCGCCGGAGGCGACCATCGGCGGCGTGAAGCGCGCACCTTCTTCGTTCGTCCAGCAGACGAGCTCGAGCGGCCGTTTCGTGCGAACACGGTGCTGATCGAGCGACCTCAAGATTTCGAGCCCCGCGAGCACGCCGACGATGCCGTCGTACTTGCCGCCCGCGACCTGCGTGTCGAGATGGCTGCCGATCAGGACCGGCGGCAGGTGATCGTCGCTGCCGGGACGTCGCGCGAAGACGTTGCCGACGCGATCGATCGTCACCGTGCACCCGGCCTCGGTGCACCAGGTGACGAACAGATCGCGCATCTCCTTGTCGGCGTCGGTGAGCGCCAGCCGTCGCAGGCCACCGGCTTTCCCCGGCCCGATCTCGCCGGAGCGCATGACGGTGTCCCAGAAGCGCGCGCCGTCGACCCTCAGGTCAGGCATGCGCGCGACGCTCGTAGTGCTGGCGCGCCGAGACGACGGGCCGCTGGTGGCGGATGTTCCAGCTCATCGGAGATCCCCGCGTGGCATGCGCGCATGATACCCGACAGCTCGCGTGCGGAGGATCGGGGCGTCATCGCCGCGCGGCGATGACGCCCCCTTCGCCTCAGTTCGCCGGCTTGTTCTTCCCGCCCGTGGCGACGAAGCTTACGCAGTCGCCCTGGTTCTTGAACACGCCGAACGTCTGCCAGCCGCTCAGCGTCTCCTTGAAGCAGTCCATCGCGTGCTTGAACGCGCGGTCGCGATAGAGCCTAATACCTTCGGAGTAGAGCTCGACCCCGCGCGTGAGGTTGGGGAACTCTTCCTCGGTCAGGTGATCCATCGCCTCGTAGATCGCCACGGGCTCGTGCTTGCCCTTCACGCGCAGGAGGTCCATCTCGCGGACCAGCGTCTTCGCCGTCAGCTCCTGCTTCGTGGACTCGCCGAGCAGCACGCCGACCCCGTAGTACTTCGTCGCGCCCTCGAGGCGGGAGGCCAGGTTCACGGTGTCGCCGATCGCGGTGTACTCCATCCGCTTGGTCGAGCCGATGTTGCCGACGACGACGATGCCCGACGCGATGCCGACGCCGATCGCGATCGGCGCCTTGCCCTGGGCGCGGCGCTCGCGGTTGAGTTGGCGGAGGACGACCCACATCGTGTTGGCGACGCGGACCGCGTCGTCGGCGTCGTGCTCGCCCTTGAACGGCACGCCGAACAGCGCCATGACGGCGTCGCCGATGAACTTGTCGAGCACGCCGCCGTGGCTCAGCACGACGTCGACCATCTGCTCGAAGTACTCGTTGAGCATGGCGACCGGGTCGCGCGCGCCCAGCGACTCCGACATGGTCGTGAAGCTCCGGATGTCGGAGAAGAGGATCGACGCCTGCTGGTCCTTGCCGCCCAGCACCTGCTCGCCTTCCGCGAGGAGCTGGTCGGCGATCTCGGGCGACATGTAGCGCGCCATCGTGCTGCGGATGCGCTTCTCGCTCGTGATGTCCTCGACCACGATCATCGAGCCGATCTGCTCCTCGTTGATGTCGATGAGCGGGTTCATCGCGAGGTTCACCGACGCGATGTCGCGCTCGCCGACGTGCAGCTCCATCTCGACGGCGATCTCGCGCTTGCCGCTCTGCTTCACCCTCTCGAGCGTGTTCGGCACCCAGCTGTTCTGGCCGGTGAACGCGTCGGTGAGTGCTTTGCCGATCAGCTCGCTCCGGTCGCGCTTCATGATCTTCAGCGCCGCGTCGTTGGCGGTGAGGATCTTGTCGGTCGCGTCGAGCGTCACGATGCCGTCGGTGGTCGAGCGCAGGATGCCCTCGTTGTAGTTCTTCTCGTTGAGGACGTCCTCGAAGAGCTTCGCGTTCTCCAGCGCGATGGTGATCTGCGCGGTGAACGCCCCCAGCCGGGTCTCGTCCTTCGCCGTGAAGCGCCCGGCCTTCTTGTTGAGCACCTCCGTCACGCCGATGCAGTCGCCCGCCTTGTTGATGATCGGCATGGCGAGGATGCTCTCGGTGCGATACCCCGTGCTGCGGTCCACGTCCTGGTTGAAGCGCGGGTCCTTGTAGGGGTCGGTGATGCTCTCGGTCTTGCGCGTCGTGAACACGGCGCCGGCGATCCCCCGGTCGGACGGGATCCGGATCTCCTTGATCTCGAGCCCTTCGGCGATGCGCGAGAAGAGCTCGCCGGTCTTGCGGTCGTAGAGGAACAGCGTGCAGCGGTCGGCGCCCAGGAGCTCCGACGTCGCGTGGACGAGGCGCGTGAGCAGCTTGTCGAGGTTCAGCTCGCCCGCGAGCGCGTGGGAGAGCTGGAGGATCCGGACCTCCTCGCGGAGGCTGCCGACCATCAGGTTGAAGCCGCGGAACAGCGCGGCGTACTCGTCGGTCGACGACAGGCGCAGGTCGTGGTTCAGGTCACCCTGCTCGACCCCGCGCATCGCCTCGGCCAGCCGCGCGGCCGAGCGCGAGACCTCGGAGGCCGTGAGGACCGACATCACCAGGGTGCCGACCATGCAGACCAGCGCGACCCCGGCCGCGTACAGGGTGACCGGCATCAACGTCTCGAGCTGCGCCGAGATCCCGGCGGCGACGAGCACGCGGTCGGTCTTGAACACCATCGAGCCGGCGAGGAACAGCAGCGGCAGCATGTTCACGAAGACCGACAGGTAGAGGAGCTTGCTGCGCAGCGGCACGGCGATGAGCTGGCCCTGGTGCTTCGGATCGATCTCGTCGGTGTAGGCCCAGAGCTGCTGGATCTCGGGCACGATCTTCCGCGCGGTGACGAAGAACTCCGCGATCGCGCGGGTCGGCGAGGCGAAGAGGAAGATGTTGAGCGTGACGCCGATGATCTGCCACCAGGCGAAGCCGCTGTCGATGACGGAGTTGCCGACGACCATGCCGCCGCCCGCCATCAGCGCGGCGCTCGGACCGTGGAAGAACGTCACGCGCAGGAACGAGAAGTACGGCAGGTTCAGCGCGCGCACGATCGCCCGCGAGACGTCGTACGGCGACGGGCGCTCGCCGCGGTCCACCTGCGCCAGCACGCTCGAGATCGGCCGGATGTGGCGGGAGATCAGGTAGATGTCGGGCAGCGTGTAGCAGGGGATCACGAACGTGGCGATGATCAGGAAGTGGATCCACTGCTGCAGCGTGAACTCGAGGCCGAGGCCGATCAGGAAGAACGTCACGGCGACGGCGGCGGCAGAGCCGATGACGTACGTCCACACCAGGTAGTAGCGGAGCCGCGCCGCCGACGTGCCGCGTGTCGTGGGCGTGGCGGTGCTCAGAAGCGATACCCCATGGTGACGTCGAGCTGGAAGCCCTGCGGGTTGTCCGTCGCCTTCGTCCCGTACGGCAGCTCGGGGTTCGTGTACGTGACCTTCTTCGGCAGCGCGTAATAGAAGCCCGCGTCCATCTCCCAGTGCTTCCACGGCTTCACGCCGACGCCGACGGCGATGTGATGCTCGAACGGCACCTGCACGGCGGGGTCGAACGTGCGCTCGCGCAGCGGGTTGTTCGCCCAGTTGTAGCCGCCGCGCACGGTGACGACATTCGGGATGACCTCGTACGCGGCGCCGAGCGCGACGATGAACTGGCCACTGGACTCCGAGGACGTCGACGTCGCAGCTCACGCGCCCGAGGCCGAGCGAGCTGAAGTTCAGCTTGCCCTCGCCGCTGTGATAGTGGAAGTCGGCGGGCGACGTGTACGCGAGGCCGACCGTCACCATCGGCGTGACCTTCCACGCGGCGCCGATCTTCACGCCGCCCGCGACGTCCCACGGACAATCGCCGCCCGGCTCGCCGAGGCCCTGATTGCGCTGGCAGCGCTCGCCGAGGTCGACGCCGGAGAATGCGAGGCCCGCGGACGTCTTCGGAAACAGCCGGAACGACAGGTCCGAGTAGCTGATGTGCGGCGCGACGCCGATCGAGAAGCCGTCGACGATCTCGTAGCTCGCGGCGAACGCCAGCTTGATGTGGCGCAGGAACGAGGAGGCGTCGTCGCGCGTGCCGAACGCGGTGGTGAGGTTGCGGAAGTCCGTGCCGAGCCCGCCTTGCGTGAAGAGCCCGATGCCGACCGTCAGCCTCGGGATCTCGCGCACGTGCGCGGCGAAGCCGCCGTGCAGCGCGAGGACCGGGTCGTTCTCGCTGTCACGCGAGTTGGCGAACTGGTCGGTGTGGTGCAGGAACGGCTGCAGGTATCCGAGCGTGAGGTTCGCCACGCCGCCGTCGAATCAGCCCTTCGCGGCGGGGTCCGTGCTGCGCGGCAGAAGGAAGAGCGCCCCGGGGTTCGTATTGATCAGCGAGGTGTCGAGCACGCTGACAGAGTCCGCGCCCCCCCATGCCCTGGCTGGCGGCGCTGAACGCCGGGAGATTCACGAAATTGGTGGCCACGGCGGGGCGCGGAGCCAGCAACAGGAGGACCCCGAGCGCGGCGGCGAACGCCCCAGAGCGTCGGCGGACGGCGACCGGCATGGCCCCCTACTTAGGTGGTCCCGCGCTCGGGTGCCAACCTTTATTTCCGATCGGTTACCGGGCCTTCAGCTTCACGTCCTCGTACGGTGCCGCCCATGGGTAGCCGTTGATGAGGCCGAGGCCCGACTCGGCGACGCGCGGCCCGAACGCGTTCAGGACCGAGAGCTGCCAGATCGGCAGGTACATCACCTTGTCGTGCATCAACTGCTGGATCTTGTGGAGGAGCGCCTCGCGCTTCTTCCGGTCCATCTCGCCCGCCTGGTCGCGGAAGAGCCCGTCGACGTCGGGGTAGCTGCCGTAGGCGAACGTGCCGGTCGAGGCGGTGAACGCCTCGATGCGCGTCGCCGCATTCCCGCCGATGCCGCTCAGCCCGAAGATCAGATTCTTGAGCTTCTTTTCCTGGTACTGCTTGAGGAACCCGGCGCGCTCGACCGGGCGCAGCTTCACCTTGATCCCGGCGGCGAGCAGATAGTTGATCGACGCCTCGGCCTGCGCGGTCGTCGAGATGTCGCACCACAGATCGCCGGCGTCGAAGCCCTTCGGATACCCCGCTTCGGCGAGCAGCTGCTTCGCCTTCGCCACGTCGTAGGGGATCGGCGGCGGCTGCCAGTAGAAGTCGAAGCTCGTCGGGATGATGCTGCCGGTGATCTTCGAGTAGCCGAGGCTCACCGCCTGGTTGATCGCCTGGCGATCGACGGCGTGGGTGGCCGCGAGCCGCACGCGCCGGTCGTGCCAGGGCGAGCTCTTGTCGAACTGATCGGCGAACAGGATCCAGTGCGTGCTCGTGAACGGCGTCGGCCGCAGCGTGAGCCCGGCCGTGCGCTGCACTTCCTCGCCGAGCTCGCCGGGCAGCGCGTAGGCGCCGTCCGCGTCGCCGCTCTTGAGCGCGACGAGGCGCGTGGCGACGTCGGGGACCGACTTGAAGACGATGCGCTTCACGCTCGGGTTCTTCCGCCAGTAGGTGTCGGTCGCTTCGACCACGAGCTCGATCCCGGGGGTGAACGAGACGAACTTGTACGGGCCCGCGCCGACCGGCGCCTTCTTGAATCCTTCCTCGCCGACGCGCTCGACGTACTTCTTCGGCACCACCCAGTTCGCGCCGGTGGCGATGCCGCCGTAGAACGTGAGGAAGTCCGCCCACGGCAGCTTGAGCCGGAAGCGCACGCGCCCGGCGTCGGGCGTCTCCACCGCGGCCACCCGGTCCTTGAGCATCTTCGCGGAGATCCCGCGGTAGCGCTCGAACGAGAACTTCACATCCTCGGCGGTGACCGGCTCGCCGGTGTGGAAGCGCGGCCCCTTGCGCAGCACGAACTCGTACACGAGCCCGTCGGGCGAGACGGTCCACGATTCCGCGAGGCTCGGCGCGGCGTTGTTGCCCGGCATCGGCTTGATCAGCGCGTCGTGCAGGGCGTAGAGGATCATGAACGGAGACACCACGCCCGGCGTTTCCGCCGGCTCGAACAGGGTGGGCGCCAGCGAGAAGTGCAGGGCCCAGGTCATTTGATCTCGCGCTTGAGCGCCCGCCCGCTCGGCGGTCCCGACCACGGCGACCAGCAGCAACACAGCGACCGCCATCGCACGCGTGTTCATGGGATGAGCACCACCTTGAGTGGATCGCCGGTCCGCTGCTCCAGCGTGTCGATCGCGTCGTGGACCTGGCGCAGGGGGAACTGGTGCGTGATCAAGGGCTTGGCGGTGAGCCGGCCGGCCGCGAGCAGCGCGAGCGCGCGTCCGACACTCGTCCCGCCTTCACCACGCTCCGTGTAGATCGTGACGTTGCGTCGCACCGCATGGGAGATGTCCGCGGTGACCGGGCCGTGATAGAACGCGACGAGCAGCACCTTGCCGCCCGGCTTCGACATCTTGATCGACTGATCGAACGTCTCGTCGCCGCCCGCGCAGTCGATCACGAGATCGGCGCCCTTGCCCTGCGTCGCCTCCATCACGGCCGCGACCGGATCCTTCTCGCGGCTGTTGACGACGACGTCCGCGCCGAGCCGGCGGCCGATGCGCAAGCGTGACTCGCGCGTGCCCGTGAGGATCACGCGGGTGGCGCCGAGCGCCCGCACGAGCTGGATCGCCATGAGGCCGATCGGACCCGGCCCGAGCACGGCGACGGTCTCGCCCGCGAAGTAGCCGCCCGCGTTCTCCAGACCGAAGAGCGGGCTGCCGGAGGTCATCACCACCGTCGCCTCCTCATAGGAGACGCCGGCGGGGATGCGGTAGAGCGTGTTGACGTGGTTCACGGCGTACTCGGCGAGGCCGCCGTTCGTGGTGAAGCCGTTCGCGCGGTGACCGCGCGCGCGGTTGCCGTAGTTCAGGCAGGCGGTGTACTGCCCGCGGATGCAGTTCTCGCAGCGACGGCAGCCCATGTGCGCTTCGACGACCACCCGGTCGCCGACCTGAAACTCATCCACCGTCTTGCCCACGGCGACGATGTCGCCCGCGTACTCATGCCCGAAGATGAACTCGCCGTAGGGCGGCATCTGGGGCATGCCCTGGTGGATGATTTTCAGATCCGTCCCTCAGATGCCGCAGGCCCTCACGCGCACGAGCACGTCTTCCTCGCCGGGCTCGGGCACCGGCCGCTCCTGCAGCTCGAATCGGTGCGGCGCGACGAGCACCGTCGCGAGCATGGTTGCGGGAATCCCCATGAGGGCTCCTTTCGGAGAAAGGTGCCCGATAGTATAGTTTGCACACCCGTCCCCGAGGAGAGGCGCATGACGCCCGGGACCGTTCACGACGAGATCGACACCCTCCTGGATCGCGTCCTGCTCGACGGCCGCTACCTCGACGACGTCCGCGGCCGTCCTCGCGAGATCGCGCAACGCCTCGGCCTGGGCCTGTCGGACGATGCCGAGCGGCGCCTCGCCGAGACGGACACCGGCGAGCTGCTGGACCATCTCTACGCGAGGACGTTCAATGCCCGGACGGCGAACCTGCACCCGTACATCATGGGTGAGATGGAGGAGCGCAAGACGATCTCCATCGCGGTGGGCATCATCGCCGTCGTCGGCGGCGCCGTGATCGTCGTCGGCATCGCGGTCGTGATCAAGAGCGAGCGCGACCCGGAGTCGATCGTCGACCGTTCGCCGGCGAGGGGGCAGAAGCTCTAGTCCAGGCCCGCGCGTCGTGCGCCCGCGCGTCCTCCTCCTCAGCATGCCGTGGACGATGTTCCTCGAGCCGTCGCTCGGGCTCGGCATCCTGAAAGCCGCGCTCGAGGACGCCGGCATCCCGAACCGGGTGGCCCACCTCAATCTCCTGCTGCTGCAGTACCTGCGTCCGGAGTCGTACGAAGCGCTGTCGGCGAACTACGGGCTCAACGATTTCCGCTTCACGAACGTCCTCCAGGGCGTCGCGGTGACGCCCGACCAGCGCGAGGCGCTCCGGGCGATGCTGGCGGAGACGTACGGGCAGGTGGACCTGCGCGCGCGCGGCGAGGTCGACCTCGCGCGCTACGTCGACTTCGCCTTCACGTGCCGCGACGAGATCGTGCCGAAGTTCCTCGCGGACTGCCTCAAGGTCGTGGACGCGTCCGACGCGACGCTCGTCGGCTTCACGTGCATGTTCGACCAGACGATCGCGTCGCTGGCGCTCGCGAAGCTGATCAAGGCGAAGCATCCCGACAAGCTCATCGTCCTCGGCGGCTACGCCGTCGAGCTGCCGGTCGGGCCGATGCTGCTGCGCGCGTTTCCGTTCGTCGACGCGGTCTGCCACGGCGAGGGCGAGGAGAAGATCGCGGCACTCGCGCGCGCCTCGGTGGACCGCGCGCGGCTCGCGGACGTGCGGGGCCTCTCGTTCCGGACGCCGGCCGGGGACATCCGCCGCACGGCGCCCGCCGCCCCGATCGACCTCGACATGAGCCCGATTCCGGACTACCGCGACTGGTTCGACGACGTCGCGCGGCTCGCGGCGGACCACGCGGTCGCGATCAAGACGTGCGACCTGCCGCTCGAGAGCTCGCGCGGCTGCTGGTGGGGCCAGGTGTCGCACTGCACGTTCTGCGGCATCGACGACGAGACCATGCGCTACCGCTTCAAGTCACCGGCGCGCACGCGGCAGACGCTCGCCACGCTCCGTGACCGGCACGGGATCAGCAGCTTCCGGTTCTCGGATTACATCCTCCCGCGCGCCTACTACGCGACGCTCCTGCCCGAGCTCGCGAAGGAGGAGCCGCCGTACGTCCTGCACTGGGAGATGAAGGCGAACGTCCGGTCCGAGGACGTGCGGATCATGCGCCGGGCGGGGATCGACCGCGTGCAGCCGGGCATCGAATCGTTCTCGACGCCGGTGCTCCGGAAGATGGCGAAGGGCGTCACGGGGATCCAGAACGTGCTCACCCTCTGGCTCCTCATGGAGCAGGAGGTGACGATCTTCTACAACATCCTTTACGCGTTCCCCGGCGACGATCTGGAGGACTATCGCGACCTGTGCCGGCGCATTCCGCTGCTCTACCACCTCACGCCGCCGACCACGTACGTGCCCGTCCTGACGACGCGGTACGCGCCGATGCACACGGACCCGTCGCGCTTCGGCATCACGCCGCCGCTCCGTGCCGACGGGCGTTATCACATGATCTTCTCGGACGACTTCCGCGCGGAGACGGGCTTCAGCCTCGACCAGTACTGCTACGTGTTCGAGCGCCCGTATCCCATCCCGCCGCGCTCCAGCGGCAGTTCGACGTGCTCGTGTACCAGCTCCACCACTGGCGCAAGGAGCACCTGGCGCGCATGCCGGCGCTCGCGTTCGAGGCCAGCGCGGAGGGGATCGGCTTTCGCGACACCCGCTACGCCACGGAACCCGTCATCTCCACGTTCGGCCCCGACCACGCGGCGGTGCATGCGGCGCTCCTCCGGGAGATCGTGCTCGAGGAGCGCCTTTCGGAACGGACGGGCCTCGATCCGGGCCGCGTCGCCGCTGCGCTCGCGGACCTCGAGGCGGCGCGGGTGATCTACCGCGAGGGTACGAAGCTCACCGCGCTCGCGCTCCCCATGCCGTGCTATGCGCGGTGGCTGAAGAAGGCGGCGGCGCGCGCGGAAAACCTCGCGCGCCGGGACACGGTGCTCGCCTCGGTCTAGCGGCTCACAGGCCGAACGCGTCGGCCGCGAGACGGCGCAGCTCGTCGTTCAGGTCCGCGCGCAGGGTGGCGTGCGCCGGATCGCCGGCGAGGTTCGTCATCTCGTACGGGTCTCTCGAAAGGTCGTAGAGCTCGCTCAGGTCGTGATGCGTCCAGCGGATGTACTTGTGGCGCTCGGTGCGGACGGCGCGATACCCCATGCCGACGAGCCACGGCCACGCGCCCTCGCTGTAGTACTCGACGAAGAACGAGCGCCGCCAGCCGTCGGTCTTGCCGTCGAGCAGCGGCACGAACGAGCGGCCCTGCACGTGCGGGCCCGGCCGTCCACCGGCGAGCTCGATCAAAGTGGGCGCGATGTCGAGCGCGATGACCATCGGCTCGATCGTGGCACCGGCCGCGATGCGCGGCGGATAGCGGACGAGGAACGGCGTGCGAATCCCTTCCTCGTAGGCGAAGCGCCGCTCGACCGTGAGGCCGTGCTCGCCGAAGAAGAACCCGTTGTCGCCGAGGAAGACGATGCACGTGTCGTCGAGCCGGCCCGTCGCTTCGAGCGCCTCGCGCACCATGCCGACGCCTTCGTCGACCGACGCCATCATCGCCGCGCGCTTGCGGATCTCCTCCTGCGTGCCCGCATCCATCTTCGCGAGGATCGCTTGCGAGGCCGGCTTCGCGCGCTCGGCGAAGAGCGTGCGCAGCGCCGGCTTCTCCTTCGCCACCTCCTCGAGCGGCCGCACGCTCGGACGCGGCGGATAGTGCGACCCGGCATACAGATCGCGGTGGCGCTCGGGCAGCACGTAGCCGCCGATCCAGCTCTCGTCCATGCGGCCGTCCTGCCGCTGGATGATGTCGGGATGGACGGCCTTGTGCGCGAGGAAGAGCGCGAACGGCTTCGTTCGCGGGCGGCGGAGGAACGCCACCGCGCGCTCGTTGAGCAGATCGGTCATGTAGCCGCGCGCGGGCCGCAGCGCGCCGTCCTCCCACAGCTCCGGGTCGACGAGCTTGCCCTGGCCCGGAAAACTGACCCACGCGTCGTAGCCGGGGCGCGGCGAGGCGTCGTTGCCCATGTGCCACTTGCCGACGTGCGCCGTCTCGTAGCCGAGCGCCTGGAGCGTCACGTGGTAGTTCGCCAGCCGATGACTCGCCTGGTCGCGGCCGACGTTGTCGATGATCCCGTGCCGGCTCGCGTACTGGCCGGTGAGGATGCACGCGCGGTTGGGCGAGCAGAGCGGCGTCGTGTGGAACGCGTTCGTGAACACCGCGCCCTCGTGACCGAGCCGGTCGATGTGCGGCGTCTTCATGTAGGGGTGGCCCGTGATGCCGCACTCGTCGAAGCGGAGATCGTCGATCAGGATCACGAGCACGTTGGGGCGCCGGACGGCGGACATGGCAGCGATCGTATCAGTTTCGAGACATTGACCGCGCCATGCCGCGGGGCCTACGCTCCGCTCCATGACGGCCACGAAGCGGCCGGCCCTGCGTCGCTGGACGCGCCGCGAGTACGCGCGATTGATCGACCACGGCTTCCTCCACGAGGACGATCCGATCGAGCTGCTCGATGGGCTCTTGCTCGTCAAGGAGCCGCAGCACAGTCCGCACCGCACCGCGGTGCTGCTGGTCGCCAAGGCGCTGGAGCGGGCATTCGGCGACGGGTGGTTCGTGCAGACGCAGAGTCCCATCGCGCTCGGGCGGCGGTCCGAGCCGGAGCCGGACGTGTGCGTGGTCCGTGGCGCGCCGCGCGACTATGCCGCCGCGCATCCGAGACGGCCGGCGCTGGTCGTCGAGGTCGCACAGTCCGGTCTCCGCGTCGCGCGCGGACGAAAGGCCGCCGTCTACGCGCGGGCGCGGATCGCGGACTACTGGATCGTCAACCTGGTCGACCGCGTGGTCGAGCTGTATCGCGAGCCGGCGCGGCCCGGACCCGCGCGTCAGCGCTGGGGCTATGCGCTCATCGAAACGCTCGGCGCCGACGCAGCGCTCACGCCGCTCGACGCACCGGCCGCGATGGTGCGCGTCGCCGACCTCCTGCCGTGATGAAGGTCGAGCTTCCGTACGGCGACGGCGCGCTGAGCGCCACGGTGCCCGACGGCAGCCAGCGCCTGTCCAGCGCCGGAGAGAGTGCGTTACCGCCCGTCGCCGACCTCGACGCCGCCGTGCGCGCGGCGCTGGGCTCACCGCTCGGCATGCCGCGCATCCGCGAGCTCGTGAAGCCGGACGCGCGCGTCACGATCGCGTTCGACGACCACACCGTCGGCTCGTTCGGGCCGATCCGGCCGGTGGCGATCCGCGCCGTCCTCGACGAGCTCGCGGCCGCGGGCGTGGCGCGCTCGCAGGTGACGCTGGTGTGCGCGAACGCCCTCCACCGGATGTGCCGGCGCTCGGAGCTCGTGCGGCTCCTCGACGACGCGCTCGTCCAGGAGTTCGGAGGGAGGCTCGTCTGTCACGACGCCGAGGATCCCGACCAGATCGCGGATCTCGGCCCCACGGCCGAGCACGGCTACCCGGTCGAGGTGAGCCGGCACGTCACCGACGCCGATCTCACCGTGTACGTGAACACGAACTACATCCGCGGCTTCACCGGCGGCTGGAAGTCGGTCTGCATCGGGCTCTCGACGTGGAACTCGATCCGCGTGACGCACCACCCCGACGGGATGTCGATGTCGCTCGACCGCAACCGCATGCACGCGGTGCTCGACGAGATGGGCCACCACCTGGAGCAGCGTCTCGGCCGGCGTCTCTTCAAGATCGACACGGTGCTCGCCGATCCGCTGCGCGCCTCGCACGTCTTCGCGGGCGGCATCGACGAGACGCGGCGCGCGGCGCTCGAGGTGCAGGCGCGGCGGTTCCCGCCGCGCCGGGCGGCCGCGCCGGAGCGCGTCGACATCCTCGTCTACGGCGTGCCGGACTCGAGCCCGTACGCGATCTGGGCGTCTTTGAATCCAATTCTCACGATGATCTCGATGGGGCTCGGCTATCTCGGCGGGATGATCGACGCCGCGGGCAAGCCGGGCTGCACGGTCATCATGGCCGCCGCCGTGCGCGACGCGTGGGACCGCGTGCATCACCCGTCGTATCCGGACGTGTGGGAGCAGATCCTGCCGGTCACGCGCGATCCCTACGAGATCAGCGCGCGCTTCGAGGACGCGTTCGCGCGCCACGCCGGACACATCGACGCGTACCGGCATCGCTTCGCGTTCCACCCGATCCACGGCATCCTCGCCACGCATCCGCTCAAGCGGCTGCGGCACGTCGGGCGCGTGATCGTCGTCGGCGCGCGCGACGGCCACGTGCCGCGCCACCTCGGCTTCGAGGTCGCGGACAGCGTGGAAGAGGCGATCGCCCGCGCGCAGGCGATGCACGGCCGCGGCGCGACGGTCGGCGTCGTCGAGCAGGCGGCGATGCCCGCCGATCCCGATCGCGCGGCGCGGTGACCAGCGCCCGCGAGAAGCTGGCGCGCGAAGGGGCAGAGCGGCGCACGCGACTCGGCGAACGCCTCCAGGTCGATCCGCCCTCCGCGTCGAAGATCGCGTGGCTCCTCGACGTGATCGATCTCGGGCTCGACGGCGCGCGCAGGTACGTCGAGCGCTCCGAGACGATGGACGCGTTCATCGCCGAGCGCCTCGCGCGGCGGGACCGCGACGGCGCGGCGCTCGACACGGACGGGCTGCTCGCCGAGGCGAGCGGGCTGCTGGAGCGCGCCCGGCCGGCGCTCCGCCGCTACGACGCGCGGAAGGCCGTCTGGGCCGCGTGGCGCGCGGCGCGCGAAGCGACGACCGGGCGGCCGCGCTACGTGCGGGCCGAGGATCGTCTCGTGGTGCCGCGCGACGCGCCGGCGCCTCCGCCATCCGATCCCCGATGGCGGGACTATCGGAGCATCCACGCGCCACCGGAGGTGGTTCGCGCGCCGTCGAGCGCGCTGCCCGACGGCGCGATCCTGCCGATGGTCCGCTGCCTGTCGATCGCGACGACGAGCATTCGTACGGCGGCACGGCGCCGGACGATGAGCTCGTCGCCGCCCAGCTCCGCGCGTGCGCGTTCGGCCTCGCGGCCGGCTTCGGCGCGGAGACGCGCCTGGCGTTCGTTCGCATTGCGCTCGAGAGCGGCTGGAACGACGCGCTTCACGTCCTGCCGGATGGTGAAGAGAAGACGCGCCTGCGCGCCGACTATGCCGACAGTCCGTACGGTCCGCCGTAGTGGCGCGGCTCACGGCCGTGTTCGCGCTGGTGCTCCTGGCCATCGCGCTCGCTCGATGGTTCGGCCTGACCCCGATTCGCTACGCGGACGTCGTGACCGCGCCGGACCTGCTCACCCGGCGCGGCGAGAGCCGCGTGCGCCTCGTCGGCGCGACGCTCGACTGGGATCGTCGCGTCTACCGGGTGGAATCCGGGGAAGGTGCGCGGTTCTTCACGAGCAATCCGCTGACCCCTAGCGTCGTTCACGGCACGGAGCAGCTCGCGCGCGACGTCGAGCGTCTCGTCGGCACGCGCATTCGGCTGATGACCGGAGGGTTCGGGCCCGGTTGGGTGTTCTTCCCCCGCACGGTGCCGGGCAGCCGGCGGCGCGGCGCCGCGCCGGCGGCGCTCTTCGCCGCGCACGTCGGGGAAGAGGGATGGCAGATCGCGGACGAGGCCGCGCTCACTCATCTGCCGCGACACGTCGCGCCGGGCACCGGGCGCACGAGCGAGATCCGGCATCCACGCGCCACCGGAGGCGGATGGTCGCGTCGCCGGGCTCGAGCGCGGGCGCATTCGTGATCCTTTCCGAGGAGGTCCGCAGCGTCGGCGAGGCGCGCGCCCGCGAGTTCCTCGCGCGTCGCGAGCACGTCGGTCTCCTCACGGACGGCGCCGCGCCGGGGAGCCCGGGCGATCGGGTGCTCGACGCGGTCTGGACGCACGTCACGGGAGCCGAGCGACCGGCGGCACGGTATACGCTCCTCACGGTGCCCGGCGTGCGGGAGCGGACGCTGGAGATCTGGGTGTCCTGTCGCCGTTAGACGCGCGACCGGCTCTGGGTCGCGCTACGCGATGATCGGGTGCCGACGGGCGAGCTGACCGGCACGTACCGGCGGTTCAAGAGCGTCGAGGAGTTCGGCGAGGTGATCCAGAGCGAGCGTACGCGGCGCGCGCAGGGCGTGCTGCGCGTCGAGTCGTCCGCCAGATGATGCGGGGGAGGCCGTCATGGACGATCTGAAGACGCTGGAGCAGCTCAACGCGCACTACATCCGCTCGGTGCAGGAGTCGGACGTGCGCTGGTTCGACGCGAATCTGTCCGACGATTTCCTGAACAGCAACCCCGACGGCTCGCTCGTCGACCGCGCGGGCTTCCTCAAGCAGATCGCGCCGCCGTGTCCGATCAAGAGCCTCGCCATCGAGGACGTGCGGATCCGGATCCTCGGCGACGTCGCGCTCATCCACGCGCGCACGACGTACACGAAGCCCGACGGCGGCGCCGGCGCGGGACGCTACACCGACACGTGGGCGCGCCGCGGCGGGCGCTGGATCTGCGTGGCCGCGCACGTCACGCGCGCCTGACGGACGCCGCGCTCAGCCGGCGAAGAAGCGCGCCAGCAGCGCGCCGACGTCCGCGGGCGCCTCCTCCTGCAGGAAGTGGCCGCAGTTCGGCAGGATCGTGACCTCCGCGTGCGGGAGATCGTGCTTCACGCGCGCCATCGTCTCGCCGATGTCGGGCAGGACGCGATCGCGCGCGCCGTACACGATCCGCACCGGAATGCGCAGCGTCGGGAGCCAGCGCGCGATCTGCACGAAGCCCTTCCGCGACACGCCGATGCCGGCATCGGCCAGCGCACGCCGCGCCTCCGGCGTCCCGAACGGCGCTTGCACCGCGGCGAGGACCGCGGGGTCGAGCTTCGCGGGATCGGCGAGCCCGTCGCGGACGATCGTCTCCAGGCCGGCCGGGCCGGTGATCTGCTCGCGGAGCTCCGGTGACGCGCACGCCCGCACGAACTCCTTCGTGGCTTCCGAGAACTCGGGGTAGACGAGCGTGTTGAGGAGCGCGAGCTTCGTCACGCGCGCGGGGTGCTCGAGCATCCAGTGCAAGCCGATCGGCCCGCCGAGATCGTGGACCGCGAGCCCGACCTGCTCGATGCCGAGCTGCGTGAGGAACGCCTCGATGGCGCGCTCGAAGAACTCGAAGGTGTAGCGCACGCCGGCGGGCTTGTCGGACGCGCCGAAGCCCGGCAGGTCGACGGCCACGACGCGGTTGACGCGCGCGATCGGCGGCATGACCTCCCGCCAGAGGAACGACGACGTCGGCCAGCCGTGGAGCAGCAGGACCGGCGGTCCGCTGCCGAGCTCGCGGTAGGCGAGGCGGAGTCCCGCGGCCACGACGACGTTCATGGCAGCTCCTCCCTTGCGCGGCTTCGCGGCGCGGCGGCCGGGCGCAGGCGCTCGAGCGTGTCGAGCAACGCCCGCAGCCGCGCGCTCGCGTCCCTCCGGACGGCCGCCGCGTCGAGCCCGGCCCAGTCGAAGAAGCCGCGCCCCGCCTCGAGGCCCGTGTCGCCGCGCGCGACCATCGATTGCAGCATCGCGTTCGGCGTCGCGGTGTGATGCAGCGTCGGCACGATCGACCGCTGCGCGAACGCGTGGATCGTCAGGCCGGCGATGTCCTTCTGCTCGACCAGTCCCGTCACGCACATTCGCGGCCCGAGCAGCCAGCGGGCGACCTTGTCGATGGTGGCCGCGCTCGCGATGCCGGCGTCGATCATGTGATACGCCTCGTGCAGGATCGTGTGCTGGAGCCGGTTGATGACGTAGCCGACGACGGGCCGCGTGAGGACGATCGGCTCCTTGCCCGTGCGCTCGAGCGCCGTGGCCACGCGCTCGAGGATCGCCGCCGGCGCGGCCGGGCCCGCGACGACTTCCACCATCGGGAACACGTCGGCCGGATGGAACCAGTGGACGCCGACGAAGCGTTCGGGGTGCGCGAGCCCCGCGGCGAGGGTCTCGAGCGGCAATCCCGACGTGTTGGTGCCGATGATCGTCTCCGGCGGGTACACCGCTTCGACCTGCTTGTAGACGGCGCGCTTCGCGCCGGCCTCCTCGACGATCGTCTCGATCACGAGGTCCGACGGCGATGCCGGCAGCTCCGCGGTGACCGTCACGCCCGGCGGCACTCCCGCGAGCGAGCGCGCGCGGCGGCTCACGACGGTCACTCGGAAGCCGGCGTCGGCGAACGACCGCACGATCCCTTCGCCCATGACGCCGTAGCCCACCACCACGACACTCTCGATTGGCCGTGTCATGCCCGGCACGGTATCATCCCGCGCCGCCCCATGACGGACATGCTCGTGATGGTCAGTCTCGATGGCTTGCGCGGCGCCGCGCTCGACGACGCGGCCGCATCCATCCCCACGCTTCGCGCGCTCGCCGCGCGGGGCACCCGCGCGCGGCGCGTGCGTCCCGTCTTCCCGAGCGTCACGTGGCCCTGCCACACGACGCTCGCCGAAGACACGCGGCGCCGCCGCGATCCCGGACAACATTCCCGAGTTCCTCGAGCAGCCGTTGTGCGACGAGTTCGCGTCGCCGCGGCTGTGGCGCGAGCTGCGCGAGCGTGCGCTGCCCGTCGATCGTTACGGCGCGTGGAGCGCGCGCCACGCGCTGACGCCGATGCAGGACTGGCTGACGCTCGAGGCGGCGCTCCACATCGTCGCCACGCGCGCCCCGCGCCTGCTCCTCGTGCACTTCCTCGCGCTCGACGCGTTCGAGCACGAGCACGGGATCGCGAGCCCGGAGGCGCGCTGGGCGCTCGCGCACGTGGACATGCTGCTCGGCCGGCTCGTCGACGGCATCGATCGCGCGCGCGGGCTCGACGCGACGACGTTCATGGTCTTCGGCGACCACGGCTTCGTGGACGTGGACGACGCGCACTACCCGAACCAGGTGTTGCACGCCGAAGGGCTCGTGGACCTCGACGCGCGCGGCAAGGTGGTCGGGCGGCGCGCGTGGGTGGCGACGAACGGCGTCGCGGCCCACGTCTACGTGCTGGACGGCGCGCCGCGCACCGCGCTCGCGCGGCTCCGCGAACGCTTCGCCTCACTGCCGGGTGTGTCCGTGATCGAGAGCTCCGGCTTCAACGCCTTGGGCTTGCCCGCGGCGGGCGAGGACGCGACGCAGGGCGATCTCGTGCTGATCGCCGCACCAGGTGTCCGGTTCAGGGGACAGGCAACCGCCGAGGCCGCGGAGCGGGCGCCGCTCTATCGCGCCACCCACGGCCATCATCCGGACGCGCCCGAGCTGGGCGCGGCACTCGTGATGGCCGGACCTTCGATCCGCGAAGGTGTCGTGGTGGACGACGTCTCGATGCTCGACGTCGCCCCGACGGCGGCGGCTTCTCGGCGTCGGGCTTCCGGGTGCCGAAGGGCGGGCCCTGCCCGAGGGGATGCGCGAGAGCTAGTACTACTGTGTTACTAAATATCATCCCGTCTCCGGGAGCCGTCCACACGAGCGACAGGGCAATCGTTGCAGCAGGGCCCGGGCCAGGAGCTCGTACGCCGT
>Ga0194121_10000314_pt1 | contig 86647 bp, 64 predicted proteins | sample TA2MahCa50mmetaG_FD_148609 | JGI IMG/M metagenome (GOLD analysis project Ga0194121, IMG submission 148609) | Freshwater microbial communities from Lake Tanganyika, Tanzania - TA2015020 Mahale Deep Cast 50m | ecosystem: Environmental > Aquatic > Freshwater > Lake | place: Tanzania: Lake... | reverse complement strand
ACGATATACGATCCGACCCGTTGTCCCGCCACCACCCGAACCCGCATGATGCGTCGAGTGCCGCCGGAACGCGACTCGAGATGGTAATCGCCGGGAGCAAGTCCGCTCAGGTTCACCAGCCCGTCGGCGATCGAAATCGCTTCGAAGCGATCCGCGACGAATTCCTCGTCGCGCAGTTCCAGCAAAGAGAACTCTTCGCGAGTCGGCTTTTCTTGCTTGCCCAGATACGGCAACACAATCGCATCGCCCTGCCGGGCGTGAATCGACTGCGCATAGGAATGGTAGTCGCCAGGGAGTCTCCAGGTCTCGGAAGTCCCTTCCGGGCCCGTCGCGGTCACGGCCACAATGTCGGACAACTGCCCCAGGTGAACCCGTCCCGCGGCGTCGGTCTTCAGCGTCGCCGGCAGCGGCTGCTTGAAGTCCCGGTGCTGGAAACTGAACTGCACGGGACGCGACGCTTTCGGTTCGCCGGATTTCCCGAGCACCTCGACGACATAGTCATTCTCGAAACGAGAAAGATGCAGGTCTTCGATCTTCTCCGTGCGATCGATCGCGTTCAACGAAAAACTGTTCGAATCGGCCAGGGACGATTCCTGGCCGCTCAATAACGACTTGACCTTGGCCTGCACCCTAAACTGAATCGTCGCCAGCCGCTGCGGTACCTGAAACTCATGCGTTGTCTCGCGGTCCTCGTACAGCGTGAATCCAGGAACCTCTTGAATCGAGGGAACGCCGTCCAGGTCGGTGGACTGGATCACCAATGTGACATCCTTGAGAATCGCCAACGAAACGGGCGTGCCGTTGAGAAACAGGCCGGGGCGAACAATCAGCGTAGCTTTCTTGCGCTTGAGCAACGATTCGCGGTCGACGAAAATGCCCGCTCGGAACTCGTACGATTCACCGAGGTGTTGGAATTGATCGAGGCAGGCAAAGCCCTCATGGGCAATCACGACTGGCTGGAGCGCCGGGGTCGAACTGTACGGAACGATGATCCGACCGTCCTGGTCTGGCAGGTATTCCTGTCCTGACAGCCAGACCGTCGCGTTCTTAAGTTGTTCGTTTCGCTCCGATAGTACGGTGAATTCGTGTCCGGACGGCCCAGGGACCGATACTTTGCGCAATTTGCCTTTGCGGATGACCGCGCGGCTGCTGCGACCGTTACCGATGAAGTCGACAACGTAAACACCCGGCCGGTTTAGTCGGGGAAACTCAAATTGACGCCGCACACGGCGGAATGGTGGCTCGGAGTAATTCCTTGTCAATTCCTCATTCGCGACCAGTCCATCCAGATTAATGTCGGTTTCAACCTCCCGCTGATTCTGGCGGTAGTAGGCTTCCGTGTTGATTTCATAAACCTTGACTAACAGGGTCGAGACATTCTTGATATCGAGCTCCAGTCGCACCGGGTCGTCGGCACCAAAATAGCGCCGGTTGTCCGAGGCGAAATCCAGATCGACTCGCTCACGCAGCTGCTGGAATTGCTGGGGAGGAAGCAGCGACGCCCACTGCTCCGGTTCTCCCAGACCGTTGACGATTTTGGCTTCGGCAAACAGATGCTTCAGGTAGATGTCGTTGATGTACGGTTCAAACTCCTTTGTGTCCTTGGCTTCGGCCAGGAAGTGCAGCAACATCGCTCGTACCAGCCCTTCGTCGGTGCCGATCGGTGGCAGCAAGGTCACCGGCTGAAAGTCGCTGGCGAGATTGGCGGCAAAACGGCGATTTTCGTCCCGCTCCAGCCAGACCTTCGCGCCATACGGAACCAGACGAGGCAACTGCAGATATTTGAGAAAGCGCTGCCGATCGAATCGACCTCGACTGTGGTCCAACAGCAGCCGATGGTAAGCCAAGTGCGCTTTCAGCGAATTATGGACCGGGGCAAGTCGATCCGCGAAGCCGATCACCCGATCGAGAAATGCCTCCATCCGCTCGTGATCATGCCGCCAGTCGTCGTCGGCGGCAGGACGCAGCTTTGCCAGATAGGTGTTCACAAAATTCTGTTGATTCAAGAGATCCGGTTTGAGTCGGAGGCATTCGTCGAGTTGCGCAAGGAGCAGCTTGCGGTGGATCGCGAATGCGCCGAAACCAGGAGAGTTGGCGAAATTCAGATCATCAACAACCAGCTTGGGGAGCGGAGCGTAATCGGGTCGATCCAGCAACTGCAACAGGTGGCGCCGGCGCTCGGGGTTCAATTCGACGGCAATCAACCAGTCAAGTGCCGCGGCAGTGAACGGCTCCAACGTGTTTGGCTGGGAATTCGCCAATTCCAGTAATGCCTGCCGGGAAATCGACTGGGGGTCGAGCTTTGTCGGCAGATTGGGCTCGGCCCCAAGCACCTCCTTTTGGTGTTGGAACTGCAACTGCAGTCGATTGCGTAGGTATTCCAGCGACTGCTGAGGGTTCTTTTCGTAGGTCAACAAGGCCTGCCGCGTACGAATGCGATGTACGCGTGGCGTTTCGCCGTGCCGAGCAACCCAGGCGGTCAAGAGCGGTTCAACTTTGTCGTACTGCTCCAGATTCTGAAAATGGATGCAATGGTAGTAGTAATAGTCTTCCGTTCCGGGCACCAGTTGCCGGAGCGCCGCGGCGCGATCAGCTGCCAGCGCAAAATCCTCGACAAAGCCGATTTCACCGCTGTAGGCGTTACGACCGGCCAGGAGGCCCCCGGATGCCAGATCGAGCACCAGCATCAGCGCCGCCAGTTTGCTGTATGTCGAGACACGTGCCATTTTTACACCCTCGTTCTCGGTACCCGTTAAGACCTGAGCCGAACCACGTTCGATTGCTGATTCCCTGCGGACCATTCCGACCTAATCCAGTTTAGGCCGCGAGTGCCGATTCCCACGGAACACTGTGCCGAACTTTCGGAATACTTGACCGCGGCGGCCGGAATCGCTGATTCCCCGACGCCGCGCTCTGTTCGCAGCGGGGGGTTGCCGTCCGATTAGACGAATTCGACCGTGGAAAGTTCCCGACGACGCGAACGGGCATCCCTGGGCCGGCAATTGGCCGACCCGCGGGAATCGCAGAATGTCTAGTTAGCGGTATCGAAGAAGTGGCAGATTCCGCAGGTGCGTGCGATGGCGTTGATGCGATCGGCCAGGGGCGCCGAGGTTGCGGCGAAGGCTGCCGATTGAATCGTCGGCGGCGCCGCTGCGGTGTGACAAGACGTGCAGCATTGCCGCGACGTCAATCCCCGACCGCGCCCAAAATCATCCGCCCACGGGCCGTCAGGAAAACAGTTATTCGACATCGAAAATCGACCGAGGGACAGCGCGATCTGTTTAGACAAGGTACTTCCCGCCACCGGATGCCGGTCGTGCGCGGGTGCCCCCCTCTCCGCCCATCCACCACGGTCCGGCGCCGGACCAAACCGACTCCAGAACAACGCCACAATGGCAATCGTAAGAATCGCGCCGGCGGCGAACTGGGACATCGCCAGTCGTTCAAGCCTGCGCCAAGCGGGGCGACGACGATCTCGAAGCGGAGGGCTCGCCAGCGAAACGGCCGTCCGTACTCCTTGGTCGGCGAACGGCTCGCACAGCGCGCCCTGGTACCCGGGCAGATCATCCAGTTCATGGGCTGGCACCGATTCATGGAACAGGGCAACTGCCGGTCGCAATGCCTCCGCCAGCTGGCGGCATTCATGGCAGGCCAACAAATGACGCTCCACGCTCGCGTCACTGGCATCGCCGCTGGGAAATGGACCACGGGTCAATGCGTCAAAGACTTGATCACAATTCATGATTCTCACCATGTCTTGATTCACTCTGCGGCGAAGGAATGGCTGCCATGTTTTGGGCAATTTTCAACAATCCCCACTTCACTCGGTTCTTGGCGGTACCCAGGCTGCATCGCATGGCCGCCGAAATTTCCTCGAACTTCAGGCCGGCAAAAAAACGGAGACGCAAGGCGTCGGCCTGTGTTTCGGGCAGCTTGCGCAATTCGAGTTCGAGCAGTTCGCGACATTCCATCGACAGCAGCCGTGCCAGCGGATTCGGCTCGCGGGACACCAGTCCCAATTCTCTTCCTTTTTCCAGCGTACCGTTCCCCTCATACTGCTGGTCGGTCCAGGTGGATACGCGCGGTGACCGCTGATCCCGACGCGCTCGCTGATGGCATTGGTTCAACGCGATCGTCCACAGCCAGGTGCGAAAACTCTGACGGGAATCGTAGCTGTCAAGGAATTTGAACGCGCACAGAAAAGCCTCCTGGACCACTTCATCTGCCGCCTCAACGGAACCAATCCGACTGAAAGCTACTCGATGCAACGTCGGCTGATAGCGCGTTACAATCGAAGCAAAGGCGGCGCGATCGCCCGAGCGAACCAGTTCCACCAATTCGCCGTCGGAACGCTCTCCCGGGTTCGAAGTCGTGGCGGATTCCAGCTCGCAATGCTGCCCGGGCACCGAATCCAGTCCTTCGTTTCGTTCGGGGGACGACTCGTCTTGCGGAGATGCATCCGGCATGCATGACCTTCCAAAATCCAAGGGGAATCGTACAGACTGGGACAACTCCATCTTGGTCGGAATCGCCGGGGAGTTCAACAGCAACCGTAGCTCCACCTGTGCCTTGACAGTCCGGAACGCTATCCTGAATCGAAATATCCACAAGGGCGAACCGATGGTTCACGGCGATCTTCAGAATTCCAGCGGCGGCGGCCGGGGCGAGTCCCAGGCCGATTCCCCCCCAGCAGCCCGCCCGGCGCCACTTGACCCCCAGGAGTTTCGCGGTGATTTCCCGATTCTGTCGGCGGTGCTGCACCAGGACAAGCCTTTGGTCTACCTGGACAACGCGGCATCCAGCCAGCGGCCGCGGCAGGTAATCGACCGGATCGTTCAGGTCTATGAAAAAGACTATGCCAACGTGCACCGGGGCGTGCATTGGCTCAGCGACCGCAGCACCGATCTTTACGAGGAATCCCGGGAGAGTGTGCGGAAGTTCATCAACGCTGCCCAGCGGCACGAGGTGATCTTCACGTCGGGTACCACGGCGTCGGTCAACATTGTTGCACGCTCCTGGGGCGACTGCCGGGTGGGTGCTGGCGATGAGATTCTGTTGACGGAAATGGAACACAATTCCAATATCGTCCCCTGGCAACAGCTGGCCCAGCGGACAGGTTGCCTTGTCCGGTTTGCCCCCGTCCGGGATGACGGCTTTTTGGACCTCGATGCGTTCAGCCGCATGCTGAATTCGAAGACGCGACTCGTCGCTTTCACCTCAATGTCCAATGTACTGGGCACGATGAATCCGATGGAAACGATGATCCAGCGAAGCCACGACGCGGGAGCATTGGTGTTCGTCGACGCCGCGCAAAGCGCACCTCATCTGGGCATCGACGTTCAGACATGGAACGCCGACTTTGTCGCGTTCAGCGGACATAAGATGCTCGGCCCCTCCGGTGTCGGAATCCTGTACGGGCGCGAACGAATATTGGATTCCATGCCGCCGTTCCTAGGAGGCGGCAGCATGATTCGTCGAGTCACCCTGGATGGATTCGAAGCGGCGGACCTGCCGGCAAAGTTCGAAGCGGGCACGCCGCCCATTGTGCCAGCGATCGCTCTGGGATCGGCGATCGACTATCTTGAAAAGATCGGTCTGCAACGGATCCACGCGCACGAAGTTCACTTGTCCAAGCTGGCGCACGAAGCACTCGAACAGTTGGGAGGGATCAAGATTCTGGGGCCGCCGCCACAATTCAAGGGCGGGATCGTCAGCTTTGTCGTGGAGGGTGTTCACGCCCACGACGTCGCGCAGATCCTCGATGCGCATGGCGTGGCGATTCGCGCAGGCCATCATTGTGCCATGCCACTTCATAAAAGGCTCAAATTGGTCGCCAGCAATCGCGCGAGTTTTTATCTCTACAACACTTCTGAGGAAGTCGAACTGTTGGCCCGTGCCGTCGCCGCCTGCCAGCGCGTTTTTCGCCGAAGGAAGTAGAATCCCGTCGGACCCCCAGAGCTCAAGCGAAAAACAGGAACGTCATGACGATGAAAATCGGGGTCAGGATACACCCGCTATAGACCATATAGCCGAAGAAACTCGGCATCGTCACTCCGTTCTCCTCGGCAATCGCCTTGACCATGAAGTTCGGACCGTTGCCGATATAGGTATTCGCTCCCATAAGCACCGCACCGCAGGAAATCGCCCGCAAGAGCAGTTGTGGTGCTTCTCCTTTCGACAAAAAATCGTTCAGGTAGGCTGCACCCGACAGGTCGACCCCATGGATGCCGCAGGCGGTAGCCGCAAGCGTCATGTAGGTCGGTGCGTTGTCAAGGAAACTCGAGAGGATCCCGGTCGCCCAGAAGAAATGCCAGGGCAATTCCAAACCCAATTCCTTTCCCCGGGCATTGAGAAGCAGCAGTGCGGGTGCCATCGTCACGAAGATCCCGATGAACAGGACGGCGACTTCAATAATCGGCGCGAACGAGAACCGGTTGCTGGTTCGATTCACCGACGGTGTGGTGAAATAACCCGCGATTCCCAAGCCGATCATCAGTCCCTCCTGGATCCCCCAAGGCCATTGCCGACCCCCGTTAAGGAACCCACTTCCGGAGGCCACGATGGTGGCGACAATACCGGCCAGAAACGCGAAATTCAGCAATCCATCGATGCGAATCGGCTCATGTTGCAGAACTTGTTCCAGCTGCGAGCCAGATCGCTCCTTTTCTTCCCGGCCAAAAATGACCTGGTCATAAACCTGAAAAATGATCAACAACGCGAAATTAACCCCGAGCCATTGGAGCCAAAGTTCTTTCAGCGTCCAGAAAAAACTTACTCCCTTGAGGAATCCCAGAAAAAGTGGCGGGTCACCAATCGGTGTAAGCAAACCGCCGCAATTGGAGACGATGAAAATGAAAAATACGACGATATGCGCCTTCCGTACGCGCGTCACGTTGGCACGCAGCAATGGCCGAATGAGCAGCACCGAAGCACCGGTCGTGCCGATGATGCTCGCCAACAGGGCTCCCAACGCCAGCATCGAGGTGTTGCCCAGCGGCGAACCGGAAAGGGAACCGCGGACATAAATCCCGCCGGAGATCACGAACAGTGCACCCAACAGCGACATGAAAGAGATATACTCTTTCACTTTCTCCAGCAGTTCATGTCCCTCCTGCGCTTGCCAGAAGGGGAGGAAGAATAGAACGATCGGCAGCGACAGCAACAGGACGACAATCGACTTGTTGCGGTTGTGCTCCCACCAGTGACCCGCCGCAAGCGGCATCACGGCGATGCAAAGCAGCAGCAAAATAAATGGCGCGATACTGATCCCGGAGAGGCCGGCGGCCAGGGAATGCGCGTCGCCCGCAATTTCACTCGCGGTCGCCCCATCGCAAAAGACGCTGGCCAGCAGCAGGGCCAGAAGAAGTCGGCAGGGTTTCACGTTGGTCGGACTCCCAGATAATCGTGGCGACCGCGCTTGCGATTTCAAAGGGGTTGCTGGCAAGAACGCGGAAAGTGATACATACTAGTCCGATCGCAGAGGAGTCACAACCAGTCACCATGATCGCCGAGTTCAGCATCGGCTATTCAGTTCTGGCTTTTCAAGGAGGAGGTAGTACGGTGAAAGATAACAGGTTGCCTCTCTTCGAAACGGACGCACGGTCGCCGAAGGAAATCCCGGATTCCGGTTCACGGGTCGAATCGCCATCTCGGATTCTCTGCGGCGACGCGGCGGAATTGCTGCAGTCGGTGCCGACCGCCCATGTCGACGCGATTGTGACCAGTCCTCCCTACTACCAGCAACGTGACTATGGTGACCGGCGGCAGATTGGCCAGGAGTCGGATCCTGAGCAGTATCTTGACCGCCTGGCGGGGATCTTTGACGAATGCCATCGTGTGCTGAAGGAGCGCGGCGCGCTTTGGATTGTCGTCGGGGACAAATATGACCGCGGCGAACTGCTGGGACTGCCGTGGCGGCTCGCGTTACGGCTCAAGGAGCAGGGCTGGAAACTCCGCAGCGACGTGATCTGGCACAAGCCGAATGCAATGCCGTCGCCGGGTAAATCCCGGCCTACCGTTGATCACGAGTACGTATTCTACTTCACCAAATCGATCGACGCGTACTACGACGCCGATGCGGTCCGAGAACCGCACGTGACGTTCACCGAACAAAGCCGGATGCGCGGCGGGCGCCGTCATTTTTTCCAGCGCGATGGTACTCCTGAAGCGGGCAAGAACGCAGGTAATGCCAACCTGCATCGTGGCCGCTGGGATCAGGCTTTCCATCCTAAAGGACGCAACAAGAGAACGGTCTGGAGTATTCCGCTGTCGAAATATCGCGAAGCTCATTTCGCGGTATTTCCCGACCGACTTGTGGAGACCTGTTTGAAGGCGACCTGCCCCGCAAAAGGCCTTGTACTCGATCCATTCCTGGGCAGCGGCACGACGGGGCTGGTGGCGCAGCGGCTGGGCCTCAGCTGCATTGGGATCGATTGCAGCGAGGAATACTGTCAGATGGCCCGGCGACGGCTGACCGCCGGCGCGGTATGAATCGCCGCCGCCCCCCGTCGCACTCCTCGCGCCGCGACGCGACAGCTCCGCCGACCGGACCTAAGGCCTGGGAGATGCCGCCGCAACCCGGTGACATTGGGCGGTTGACCGTGCGGCACCGGTTCACCTGGCGCTGGCGCGCGTTGGCCCTCGTCGCTTTGCTGTTCGCGGTTGTGTTCTACGACTGGTGGAGCGTCCTCCCCGTCGACGCGCGGGCAACGTTTGTGGGGCGGGAGGCCTGCGCTGCCTGCCACCAGGATCAGTTCCACCAATTCAGAAATTCTGATCACGACCGGGCAATGGATGTCGCGACGCCGGAAACGGTGTTAGCCGACTTTCGCGAGCAGACCCTGCAACATCTTGGCGTCGAAACGCGGGTCTTCCGGCGGGGCGATCAATTTTTGGTGAATGCCGAGGGTCCCGACGGCAAGCACCGGGATTATCGCGTCAAGTTCGTGTTTGGCGTGAGACCGCTGCAGCAGTACATGGTGGAAATGGATCGTCCGGAAGACCTGCCAGATGATGCGATTGCGCGGGTGCAGGTTTTGCGTTGGAGTTGGGACACCGAGCAGAAGCGGTGGTTCCACCTCGACCCTCCCGACGTTCGTGAGCGCATCATGCCCGGCGACGACCTGCATTGGACTGGGAACACACAATGCTGGAATAGTTCGTGCGCCGATTGCCACTCCACGGGCGTCCTCAAGAACTATGACCTGGAGCGCAATTCGTACCGCACAACGTTTTCCGAAATCGACGTCAGTTGCGAAGCCTGCCATGGTCCTGCCAGCCTGCACGTTCAGATGGCAAAGTCCTGGTCGTTGTTCTGGGATCGCAAACGGGGAATCGGCATCGCGCGGCTCTCCGCTGCGAGCTCCGTCCAGCAGATTCAAGTTTGCGCACCGTGCCACTCGCGGCGGGACGAGATCGCGCCCGGGTTCCAGGCCGGTCAGCCATTCGCTGACTACTACTCGCCGTCGTTGCTGGCCGATCTGCAATCGGTTTCGCTTTACCACCCAGACGGCCAGATCCGCGACGAGGTTTATGAATACGGATCATTTTTGCAGAGCCGGATGTACGCCAAGGATATTCGGTGCGTCGACTGCCACGATCCACATTCGGCGCGCGTCAAGCATCAGGGAAACAAGCTTTGTACTTCCTGCCATGCGCATCCGACCGGCAAGTACGACGGTGTCAGTCATCACCACCATCTGCCGGATTCACCGGGCGCGTCGTGTGTCGAGTGCCATATGCCGGCGACGCATTTCATGGAAGTCGATCCGCGCCGGGACCACAGCCTGCGGGTGCCGCGCCCCGACCTTTCCGTACGCTATGCGACGCCCAACGCCTGCAGCGCGTGCCACTGGAAGCTGGACAGTTCGTCGCTCGCGCCCGGTGCCCGGACCGATGAGCGGATCACAGGCTATGCGGCGGCGCTGGAACAGGCACCTGCCAGTCCGGCGGTCCGCGAGCAACTCGCGCGGCTCGATCAATCGATGTTGGCGGCGGTGGAGCAATGGTACGGATCTCGCCAGGACCGCGCGAGGGATCGAAAGCCTCCCCGTCCCCACTTTTCGGATCGCTTGACCGAAGCGCTTGTCGAGCCCGATCGACGGGAGGAACTGTTGACGGACCTTGCGCGCGACAGGACCGTTCCGGGGATCGTGCGGGCCACCGCCCTGTTCAACCTGCGCGACCGCGCCAGCACAGAATCGTTGAAAGCGGCTCTCGATGCTCTGGACTCGGCCGATCCCCTGCTGCCGGCGGCCGCCACGAACCGACTTGAAGTGGAACTGGATCGACTGTTGCCGCGCGTTGAAAAAGGCACGACCAGCGCTGACGACGACTATCGACTGCGGCTGGTCGTGGAAGAGCTCGAACAGGTATTGCAGTCACCGGCAAGGCTCGCTCGCACGACCGCCGCGCGTGCCCTCACACGGTTCGGGAACGGCGACCGGCGATGGGCCCTTTCGGCGCGTTCGCGCCGCATCCTCGACGATCTTCTCGACGAATGGAAAAATGGACTGCGGATGCACTCCGATCGGGCCGGCGCCCATCTGGTACTTGGTTCGCTCGCACAGCAGGCAGGGGAACTGGCTGAAGCGGAGCGGGAGTATCGATTGGCCATGCGCGTGGAGCCGAACGCGACCGGACCACGACAAAATCTGGCGTCCTTGCTCGACCGCCAGGCCGAGTACTTGGAACGATCCGCGGTCCAGGCAGCGGAACAAGGGTTGACGCAACGCGCCGAGGAGTTGGGATCGAACTGGGAGAAGTTCCGCAGCGAATCCCGGGAACTGCGAGCCCAGGAACTTAAACTTGTTGCGCGCGACGCGGCCCTATTACCGAACCATGTCGGCCTGCAGTATCGGTATGGCCTTGCGCTGTACCTGGATGGGCAGGAGGATGCCGCGGAGAGGATACTGTCGCACGCGGTGGAAATCGGTCCACGCCTGCCCGACGCCCGGATGGCACTGGCGCTGCTGCTGCAAAAACGCAAGCGTCTCGAGGAAGCGCTGCGGCACGTCGAAGTTCTCGTCGCTCAGTTTCCCGACGAAGGAGTTTATCAGGATCTGAAAAATGAACTGCGACAGCAGTTGCAAGGCGATTACGACCGGCAGCATCCCTAGCCTGGATTCCGATACGCCACTTTCCCCTGACTTCCACTCCGGCTGTTTCGCGATTCTGCGGCGGCTGGAAGCCCCCGCCGCGTCGCGCGCCTTTTTGGCAAATAGAACTCCTTTGCGACTTTGCGTCTCAGCGAGAACTCCGATTCCTCGAACGTTCACGCGAAGGCGCAAAGTCGCGGAGGAAAGCCGGTTATTGTCGCGCCACAGCGACGACGGCTGCGATCAGGTAGGCAAACAGCAAAGAGCCCCAGATGAGTTCGACATTGCGCGGATGCAGCCTGCACCGCGTCAGTAACACCGGAGCGATCAGACTGGATGCTCCCAGCATCAGGGCAAACACAGCCGGATGGAACCAGGTTCCACCGCTCAAACCGACCGCGACCACGAACATGACCAGCAGCAGATCGCGGATCCGGAACTGGTACGCCGTCGTTGTGTTCGGGTGTGCGGCGTGACGCAAAGAAGGCTCATCCTGCGGGCACGATTCCGACACGCATTATTCCTCGATTAGTCATGCGTAAGCCAGGCAGGCCAGAAATACGATCCACGCCAGCCATACCAGGCACGCCAGCCGCCAGAGCCACGGACGTTGCCGCGGCGAGGCGAAGGTTTTGATTCGGTACGGCGGCGCGGTGTTGGCACGGGACGTTGATGGAGCGGTTCGTTGTACCAAGCAGAACTCCCCTGGGTAACTGATCTGGCCGATCCGCCTTTACTCGGACTCGGACTCGGATTCGTTCGAGGCGCGGCAGATCTCAAAATTCCGTTCAAACGCTTCGCGAAATTCATACACGTTGTCGAAATCTTCTCGTCGATCCGACTTGGATTTGTTCATGTATCCGATTTCGATGAGGCTGTAGACAATCTCTCCAAAATCGCTGGTCGAGTTGACTCCCCAGCTCTTGAGTACGACGCGCGCCAGGTAGCCGAACTGTTCCAAAGCGTACTGTCGAATCGCCTCGCACAACTGCTGGCCCCTCAAATGCCGTTGTTCGCGCGATGCGCCGGCTCGGCCCTGTTCGGGCGAAATCGGCGCCCCCATCTTCAGGACGCGCTGCGCGTAATTAAGCGCCTCGTGCACAAAGAGATAAGCTTCGCGCTTGTAACGCTTGTCTTCCTGAAGCAAACGCTGCAAGCGTACCATGACTTCCATGGGGTGCCTCACTCCTGGTTCTCTGCTTCAGGACCGCCCGTGCCGGGGCCTTCACGACCGGAATCACGGCGACCAGGTCCGCCGCGGTTCTGGTGATTGCTCTGCGGCGGTTCCGGGTTGCTCTGGTGGTCTTGCGGCGCCTGCGAATCCGGACGAATTCGCGGCGCGGCGTTCTTGTCGAAATCGCGCGCGATGTGGTTCTGTTCGGCGGCCGAATCGTTCGGGCGCTGTCCCGACTTGAGAACCGTAAGCACATCCGAGGCTGGAATCAGCATGCGACGGTTATCTTCGGTCTGGACCAGCAGCTGTTGCGCGAGAATCTCTTGGCCCAGAACGCGCATGCGTCCCGTCGAGGTGATCACATCCGCACCGACCGTCGGCAGGTTCTTCTGCAGTTCTTCGTAGGTATCGAACTCGTAGCGCAGGCAACACTTCAGTCGCCCGCATCGGCCCGAGATTTTTGTGGGGTCGAGCGTCGCTTTCTGCAACTTGGCCATTTTCATCGAAACCGGCGGCATATCGACCAGGTAGGTGTTGCAGCAGAGCGGCTTGCCGCAGTCGCCATAATCGGCGAGTAGTTTTGCCTCGTCGCGAACCCCGATCTGCCGCATTTCGATCCGTGTCTGGAACTCCGACGCCAGCACTTTGACCAGCTCGCGAAAATCGATGCGCTGCTCGGCCAGGTAGTAGATCACAACCCGTTCGCCGCCGAACAGTCTTTCGATATCGACCAACTGCATCTGCAGTCCCATGAAACGAACATGTTGCCTGCAGATTTCAAATTCCTTACGCTCCTGCTGACGGATATGGTTCAGTTCGTTCTGATCCTCGTGCGTCATTTCGCGCAGAATCTGCCCGGAGCTGGGATCGGTGATCTGGGCGATCGCCTTGTCGGTCGCTTCGCACAGGATCTCGCCGATCTCGAGCCCGCGTTGCGTACGAGCAATGACCTTGGCCCCGCGACGCATATTGTCGAATCGCGTGGAAAAAACGCCCAGAACGCGCATCGAACCAAAGCGGACTACATATCGAGCCATGAACGACAGGCCCTCCTTCGCCGGTCAGCTCACTTCTTCTCTTCCTTGGCTTTCTCTTCGCTTGCCGGATGCGGGAAAAGTTCGTTCTTGCTCGCGATCTCGAAAATACGGATCGAATCTTTGTGGCTGCCCGCGGCGAGCAACCGGTTATCGGCCGATACCGCCACCGACCAGACGGTTCCTTTGAATCCCGTGATCGAACCGACCTCTTTTTTCTCGGCGATGTTCCAGACCCGGACGGTGCGGTCCAGGCTGGCGCTGTACAGCGTGCCGGCATCCGGTGAAATGGCGACCTTGGTCACCCAGTCCTTGTGCCCTTCGAGAGTTGCCTGTTCTTTGCCGGCCGCGTCCCAGAGCTTGATTTTGCGATCCGCGCCGCAGGTCGCAATCAGGGCGTTGTTCCTGGCATAGGTGATGCACCAGACCGCGTCGGCGTGCCCTTCCATTTTGGCCTTTTCCATGCCCGCGTTCCAATCGAACAGCCTGGCGGTTTTGTCGGTCGACGCGGTGGCGAGAGTCGCCCCGTCGGGCGAGAATGCCAGGTCGTATACCGCTGCTTCGTGGCATTTGATCGTCTTGATTTCCATGTTGTTCTCTGTCGACCAAAGTGTCACTTGGCCGTCTTCACCCGCCGAGGCCAGCACTTTGCCATCGGGACTGAAGGTCACAGCCCGGCACCAACCCTTTCGCTTTTCGACGGTACCCAGGAGCTTGCGCTCCGCCAGATTCCAGAGGTTGATTTTGCCGTCGTACGCGCTGGAAACGAGCCGCGTGCCATCGGCGGAAATTGCAAGCCCCCAGATATTACTCGTCTGCCCTTCCAGGGCGGCAACCAGATTGCCGGTTTTCGTGTCCCAGATCTTCACGTCGCCCGGACGGTACTGAAGGCTCTCGCCACCGCCCGAATACAGCAGGTTTCCGTCGGCCGAAAACAGCAGCGAAGTGACCCATCGTTCATGCTGGACAATCGCAGGCTGTGCCTCCGCCCGATTCCCGACCAGCAATCCAAGCCCTGTCAGCAGCAGACAACAAAACGAACGCCTTCGATTCATCGATGCTTCTCCCAATCCGTCCTATCTGGAGCAAGATACCCGTTGTGACCGCTGATTATAGCATGCGAGCCGACGCAGGCGTCCAGTAGTGGTAATCGCTTCCTTTTCTGGAACGGAAAAAAAGGCGGATCTGCAACGCCAGGCCACGTGTCGAACCGACGACGGCCGAAAATCGTAAAGGACAGACCGGTGGACTCGCGCCGGCTTCGGCCCGGATGGGCAATCTCCGGCCGCTGGACTAAGATGGCAACTTCTTCCCAGGATTCTTGCGACAGGAAACGCTAAATGGACCGCTACGTTCCCGTGGAACGGCTCGTCAACCTGATCGATTCCCGCGCGGATCTGCTGCTGAACATGACTCCCGAAGAGGCGGAGGATGCGGTGGGATCGGGAGTCCCAGAACGAATTCGAGCGATCGACGGGCAGTTCGCGATTGTCGCCAAACGAGGGAATTTGATCCGTATGGCCCGCTCGATCGGCCGGCCGATGCGTTATTTCCTGGCCAAGCAGGCGTCGGGGCCCTTGCTGGTCGTCGCCGAGCGCATGGACGAGTTACAACGACATCTGCAGCGCGAAGGACTCGGCGACCAGTTTCATCCTTCTTACACACGGATGGTACCGGCCCACCACATGGTCGAGATCGCCCTGGTGGGCTGTCCCGATCCGAATCCGATCTATCGCCGCTTTCTGGAGCCGCGCCAAAACGAATTGCCGGATGACCTCGGGCAGATCGGCCAGCGTTACATCGGTGCGCTGGCGGACGAATGTCAACGCTGGCTCGACCGTATCGATCCGCGCGAACCGATCGGCGTGTTGTTCTCCGGAGGCGTGGATAGCGGCGCGGTACTGCTGGTACTGCACCATCTTCTGCTCGCACGAGGCGAGTCGGCCGGACGGCTCAAGGCATTCACGCTGTCGGTCGACGGGTGCGGCGCGGACGCATGCCAGGCCCGCGAGTTTCTCGATGCGGTCGATCTATCGTTTCTGTTGGAATCGATCGACGTCGACGCCAACATGGTCGATTTTCGTCGGGCGATTCACATCATCGAAGATTACAAGCCGCTCGATGTGCAATCGGCGACAATGGGCTTGGCGCTGTGCCAGGGAATTCGGGACCGCTATCCCGACTGGCAATGGCTGGTCGACGGAGACGGCGGCGACGAGAACCTCAAGGACTATCCGATCGAGGAAAACCCTGAATTGACGATTCGCAGCGTGCTGAACAACGTGATGCTTTACCAGGAGGGGTGGGGTGTCAACGCCATCAAGCATTCACTCGTCTACTCGGGCGGTCAAAGTCGCGGACATGTCCGCAGTTACGCTCCGGCGCGTGCGCTGGGCTTCCACGGCTTCAGTCCTTTTGCGTTGCCCAACCTGATCGCCGTCGCGGAATCCATCCCGTTCGTTGCCTTAACGCAATGGAGCCACGAGCGGCTCTACGCGCTGAAAGGGCAGATTGTGCAGCGCGGGGTCGAGGCGATTACCGGCATCACGATGCCGGTGTTTCCCAAACGTCGATTTCAGCACGGCGCCGTCGCGGGCCCCGAATCGATGCGGCAACTGTTGCCGGGGGACGAAGGCCTTTATCGGCGCGTGTTGCAGGAGAAGTTCGTCCGCTCGCCGGCCACCGTAACGGAAAGTCCATGAACAGGCAGACGCCACGCCGCAACGACGCAACGTTGCCAGGCGTCGCGGCGCGGCGCGAAAAGAACCCGGTCGTGCACGATCGTCCCTATGCGTTCCTGGCGGAGGACGAGCGATCGGCGGCCGGAGATCTGCAACCTGTGGCCACGATTTTTCTGACCAACCGGCAATGCCCGTTCCGGTGTGTCTTTTGCGATCTTTGGCGGAACACCACCGATCGACCAGTGCCCCCAGGGGCCATCCCCACTCAGATCGATTGGGCGCTGGCCGGATTGCCAGCCTGTCGACATCTGAAACTGTACAACAGTGGCAATTTTTTCGACCGCCGGGCGATCCCTCGCGTCGATCATGCCGCGATCGCGGAGCGCGCGCGTGCGTTCAAGACGCTGATCGTCGAGAACCATCCTCGACTGTGCGGCGGCGACTGCCGCGAATTCCAGCAACGACTCGACCCCGAGTGTGAATTCGAGATCGCCATGGGTTTGGAAACCGTGCAGGCGGAAGTGCTGCCGAAGCTGAACAAACAGATGACGCTGGATGATTTTGCGCGCGCCGCCGAACGGCTGCGCCATTGGGGAATTCACACCCGCGCATTCGTACTGGTCAAGCCGCCATTTGTGCGCTCGGAGGATGAAGCGCTGGAGTGGGCCATCCGGTCCGTCGAGTGGGCTTTCCAACAGGGAGTGCGTTGTTGTTCGTTGATCCCTACACGCTCAGGGACCGATTCCCTCGAGCGGCTGCAGGCGCGCGGCCTGTTTTCTCCGCCGCGAATCGAGACGCTGGAACGGGTGGTGGCTCATCTGCTGCCTCGGTCGCAGGGCCGCGTATTCATCGATCTCTGGGACCTGCGGAGATTTTCAAAGTGCGATAAGTGCCTGGATCGGCGCGCCGATCGGCTGCGCCTCATCAACCATTCTCAAACGTTGCCGCCAGAGATCACTTGTGATTGTGATGCCGGGGAGCCTTGATGAAACCACTCCATGTCGATTTCGCAATTCTTGGTGCCGGCTTTGCTGGAAGCTTGATGAGTATGATCGTGCGGCGGCTTGGATATAGCGTGGCACTGATCGACAAATCGTCCCACCCTCGATTCGCGATCGGCGAATCATCGACACCCGTCGCCAATTTCGTGCTGCGGGATCTAGCCGTTCGTTACGACTTTCCGCAGTTGCTGCCGTTGTGCAAGTTCGGACCCTGGCAAAGGCACTATCCGAAACTGGGGTGTGGGCTCAAGCGAGGTTTCACCTATTTTCAACACCTGCCGGGACAGCCGTTTCGCGCGGACTCGTCCCATTCCAACGAGCTTTCGGTCGCGGCCAGCCTTGATAACGAACGCAGTGATACGCACTGGCTTCGCGCCGATCTGGACGCCTTTCTGGCCGACGAGGCCCAGCGACTGGATGTCGCCTATTTCGATCAGACGGAGTTAACGGACGTTCGACGCGATTCCCCGTGGGTTATCGAAGGAAGGCGGCGCGGGCAACCGTTGCGATTGCGAGCCGAATTTGTGATCGACGCCACGGGTGAGGGCGCAGTATTGCCGCGGTTGCTGAATATTCCATCGGCACGCGAAGAACTTTTCACCCAGTCTCGGGCCTTGTTCTCCCACTTCCACGGCGTCCAACGGTTCGAACGGATCCTGGAACAGTCGGGGGGGATCGTGAGCGACCACCCGTTTCCTTGCGACGACGCCGCGCAGCACCAGGTCCTCGACCGCGCCTGGATCTGGGTGTTACGCTTCCAGAACGATTTGACCAGCGTCGGGTTCGCGATTGATATGGAACAGGAAACGGATCGGTCGAGCCCGCCGGATACCGCCTCAATCGGGCCCACCCCCGAGCAGGAGTGGCAACAGTGGCTGGGCCGATTTCCCGGTGTCGCTGAACTGATGCGAGATAGTACGCTGGCACCTGTGCCCGGTTTCTTCCTGCGGTCGCGCCGCCTGCAGCGCAAGTGGCGGCAGTGCGCCGGAAGCGACTTCGCCTTCCTGCCGCACACCGCGGGGTTCATCGATCCTCTGCACAGTTCCGGGATCGCCCATTCCCTTTGCGGAATCGAACGACTAGCGGCGATTCTGGACAAGCATTGGCGGAGGTCGACGCTGACGGAGGAACTATCCAGGTATCAAGGGTCCCTCCACGCCGAAATCAGCGTGATCGATCGCCTGGTGCATGGCTGCTACTTGACGACCGGACACTTTCCGATGTTCGCTGCCTATGCGATGCTCTATTTCGCCGCCGCGACGACCTACGAGCGTCGGCGACTGGAGTCCGGTTTTGCGACCGAACGCTGGTTTCTGGGCGCGGACGACCCGCGATGGTGTGGGATCCTGGCCAAGGTGCATGGCTGGCTGCTCGACTGGCGCTCGAGGGGCCGCCCCCCCTGGAGTGATTTCCCGGCACTCGTCGCGCAGGAACTGGAACCGTATAACCATGTGGGGCTGTTTGACGAACGGGCGCGAAACATGTATCGCTATACCGCGCCACCGGACGTCGAACTCGACGGAGTCTCCAAATGCTGCTCGGGCTCGCCTTCGCCCTGATCCCGCTGTTACTCGACGATGCGCCCCGCGCTCCGCTGATCGAATTCCTCAACCGTCCGCGCACCCTTGTCTGCCTCGGCGACAGCGTCACGGGCGTGTACTATCACACCGGCGGACTGCGGGCCTACCCGGAGATGCTGGAAGTCGGTCTGCGGCAACTTTTTCCTCACGCGACACTGCGCGTCGTGAACGCGGGAATCAGCGGCCATACGACGAAGCTGGGGCTGGATCGACTCGATCGGGACGTTCTCGCCCACCAACCGGATCTGGTGACTGTGGCGTTCGGCCTGAATGATCTGACGTCCATTCCGCTCGAAACGTTCCGGGCCAATCTGACAGCGATCGTCGACCGTTGCCGAGGGACGGGGGCACAAGTCGTGCTCTGCACGCCCAACGCGGTGATCGACACGGCGGCGAGGCCGATCGAACGTCTGGAGGAGTATTGTCGGATCATTCGTGAAGTCTGCGCGGAGAGGCGGGTCGTCCTGTGTGACCAGTACGCGGCGGCGATGCGGCTGCGGACGGAGGACGCCTGGTCCTGGCGAATGACGATGAGCGATGAGATTCATCCGAACATGGAAGGTCATAAGCGGATGGCGGAGGAGTTAGCATGGGTGATTGCGGGCCGGCGTCCGCAACTGCTTGGGCTGCCATCCCCGCGCCAGCCGTTGCGGGTACTCCGCCAGAAGATACAGGATCGCATGCCGTTGCGCTGCATCGCCATGCCGCCGTATCACGGGTATCTGCGCGCGGCGATCCGCGATGCGTTACCCGAGGCGGGCGAACTGCCGATGGAGTTCATCGAATGGCCGATCACCGGCCAGTCGCTCCCGGAGATCGAACGATACGCCCAGGAAACCGTGCGCAAACTGAAGCCCGACCTGGTGATCGTCGCGGTTCCGGTCGATACCTACCTTGTCGACGGTCGGCCGCTCGAGGACGAACCGTTCGTGCGCTCCTACAGTTGGGTCATGAACTGGGCGCTCAGTTTTGGCGCGCTGGAATGGGATTGTCTGGTCGTGCATCCCGCGGTCGCGCGCGGCGCGGCGGCTGCCCCACATCCACGCGATGAACTCGTGAGGCGCCTGGTGCGCGCTCAGGATCTTTCGCTCGTCGATCGCGCCCCCGACGACTTGTCCGGAACCGAAGACCTGTTCCGATCTTGGCTGCAGAGTAAGTTGAACGAGTCGCTGAAATCCCCCTAGAACCGATCAGTAGTTGGGCGTTGGCGGTCGGTAATCGTCGATGCAGATCTGACGAAACCAATCGATCGTTTTGATCAAGCCCTCTCGCAGCGGAACGGTCGGTTCCCAGTCGAGGTGCTTTTTGGCCAGCGTGATATCGGGACGACGGCGAGTGGGATCGTCCTGCGGCAGAGGAAGGTGGACGATGCGCGAACGGGATTCTGTCAATTCGACGACCAGTTCGGCCAGCTGCCGCACCGAAAATTCTCCCGGATTCCCCAGATTCACCGGGCCGATGAACTGATCCGACCCCTCCATCATGCGGATCATGCCTTCGATCAATTCGTCCCGATAGCAGAACGATCGTGTCTGCGAACCGTCGCCGAAGAGGGTGATGTCCTGGTTGTTGAGCGCTTGCCGGATGAAATTCGAAACGACACGCCCATCGAAGGGGTGCATCCGCGGGCCATACGTGTTGAAAATACGCACAATCCGGATATTGACGCGGTTCATGCGGTGGTAATCCATGAACAACGTTTCCGCAGCCCGTTTGCCTTCGTCGTAACAGGCGCGCGTGCCGAGTGGGTTGACGCTGCCACGGTAAGACTCGGGCTGCGGATGAACTTCCGGATCACCGTACACTTCGCTGGTCGACGCCTGCAGCACCTTGGCGCGGCATCTTTTCGCCATTCCCAAAACGTTGATCGCACCCATGACCGACGTCTTGACGGTCTTGATCGGATTGAATTGATAGTGACCGGGAGCAGCCGGACAGGCCAGGTTGTAGATCTGGTCCAGTTCCAGCCAGATCGGAACGGTAACGTCGTGCCGAACCAATTCAAAATTGTTGTGATCCAGCAGGTGGGCAACGTTCGACTTCTGGCTGGTGAAGAAGTTGTCCAGACAGATCACGTCATGGCCTGCGCTCACCAGCCGCTCACAGAGGTGAGAGCCCAGAAAGCCGGCGCCGCCGGTGACGAGGATGCGTTTAATCTGTGCCACGTATGTCGATTGCTCCGCGATACACGAATCGATCCGTTTGGGAACCTTACCATACTCCTGCCGGTTCTGGGGTCCAAGGCCTCCTGGAAGTTCTTGCGTGGGAACTGCTAAATCCAACCGGTGAAACAACTTGACTTCAATTGACGGTCCAAATCGGGGCGGCCTAGAATAGAAACCGACGGTGCGGTGCCGATGACGAGGGAGGACTCGGCGTCCAACCGAGCCGAAAGGAGATGCCAGATGATTCGAATCGATGCGGGTAGGACGGCGGCCTATTGCGATGGCAAGTCGCGTCGCAGCTTTCTCCAGGTGGGCGTCGCTGGCATGGCGACAACGGGGCTCGGCGAGATCCTGCGAGCGAAGGAGTTCTCGACCCAGCGTGGCATGCCTCGAAAGGATACTGCCGTAATCCTGCTCTGGCTGGATGGTGGCCCTGGGCATATGGACATGTACGATATGAAGCCGTTGGCGCCGGCCGAGTATCGGGGGATCTGGAGCCCGATCCCGACCATCGTGCCCGGAATGGAGATTACCGAACTCTTCCCGTTGCAGGCAAAAATTGCCGACAAGTTCTCGATCGTCCGATCGTTGCACCACAACACGGGGGATCATTTCACCGGCGGGCACTGGATGCTGACGGGGCGTGGTGCCGGAGTCAGCGGTGCCAACAACGCGGGAAAATACCCCTACTTCGGATCGATCGCCACCAAAGTGCTCGGGCCGCGCCAGGCAGGAATGCCCGCCAATGTGGCGATCCCGTACGCGATGAGCATCGGACTGCGACCGGGCTATTTTGGCGGTAACTATCTGGGTCCCCAGGATGACCCGTTTCAGACCGATGGCGACCCGAACAGTCCGAACTTCAGCGTACAGAATATTTCCCTGGCCAATTCACTCACCATCGACCGGCTCGAGAATCGCCGAGCCATGTTGACGCAATTGGACCAAGTCCGTCGCTCCGCCGATCGTTCGAAAACGGTCGAAGCGATGAATCGATTTGACCAGATGGCCTACGAACTGGTCACGGGCGAGCGGGCCCGAAAAGCGTTTGACCTGGGCAGTGAATCACCGGAACTGCGCGATCGTTACGGCCGGCATACCTGGGGTCAAAGTACGTTGCTGGCTCGGCGGTTGGTCGAAGCTGGCGCGACGTTCGTAACCTGCCACTTCGGAGGCTGGGACCATCACTGGGACTTGAAGGCCGGCATGGAAAACTACCTGCCGATCGTCGATCGAGCCGTGAGTGCGCTCTTCAGCGATCTCGCGGAACGCGGTTTGAGCGAACGGGTCCTGGTTGTGCTCTGCGGCGAATTCAGCCGCACGCCACGCATGAACGACGGCGGCAATGGCGGAGCGCCGATGAGCATGGGGACGCCGGGACGGGATCATTGGGGCAACGCGATGTTCTGCCTGATGGGCGGTGGCGGCGTCCAGGGCGGGCGGATCGTCGGTTCCACCAATCGGCTGGGCGAAGTGCCGCAGGACCGGCCATTACGTCCGGGAGACATCCACCATACGATCTACCACGTTCTCGGCGTCGACCCGACAGTTCATTTCCTTGACCATTCCGGTCGGCCTGTGCCGGCTATCGATCATGGCGAGGTCATTCGCGAGTTGATCTGATCGCCGCACTTACTCGGAAAGTCAAAGAACCGTCAATGTCACGTGCCTGGCCCGTGATGGAAAGTGCCCTGCAGCGCTATTCGGCGGAACGCCGTCGCGGGTTTTTGGGGCGGCACTAACCCGCATTGCATTCATGCTCAATTTTCGCGACACTAAGCGCCGAATTGTATGATCGTCGCCTACCCTTCGCTGGAGATCGATTGGCATGTCCCTGTTGGCTCATATCACCGGTTACGAAACGACCACCCTTGTCGCTACGTTCGTACTCGGCGCCCTGACAGGCGTGTTGGGGATGGTCGCAACGCGCTGGATTCAAGCGAACCGCGTTCGCTAGTGGAACTTCGAATCAAGCCGGTTCTCGCATCAGGACGATGACTTTGTAGGCTGTTGCCGTCCTGTCTGTCGATTGTGCGGTTTAGGAAAGCCGGGCAAATCAGTAAAGATCGAGCGGTCTGGCTGCCCAGGCTTTGCTTGTACGGAGGGCGGTACCACGATTTAGTCACGATTTAAATTGGGTGCCATCCATGTACGAGTCGTTCTTTCGGCTGGTCCGCCGTCCGTTCCTCTCCACGCCGAATCGCGGACGTTATTTTCCCAACGCGAATTTCGAGCATGTGCGGCATACGCTGATTCGCTGCGCGGAACTGGCGCAGGGGCCATCGCTCCTGCTTGGCGGGGCAGGGACCGGAAAGTCTCTTCTCTGTGCGCTGATCGCGGAACACTTCCAGAATCTTCCCGATCGGTTCCGTGTGATCATGTTGGGGACGGTCCGCGCAACCAACCGCCGTGAATTACTCCAGACGATTCTGTTCGAGTTGGGGCTGCCGTACCGCGATATGGCCGAAGGCGAGTTGCAATTATCTCTGCTCGCGCACCTGCAGGCGGTGTCGACCAATCTGGTACTTATCGTGGACGAGGCCCACCTGTTATCGTTGAGACTGCTCGAGGAACTGCGGATGCTCTCGAATCTCGCCGATCAGGGAGAGGCTCGCGTGCGGCTGGTTCTCAGCGGCGGAATTGCCCTCGACGAAAAACTGGCCCAGCCGCGGCTGGCATCCTTCCAGCAGCGGATTGCGGCACGCTGTTGCCTGCAGCCGCTGACGCGCGACGAAATCGACGACTACCTGCGGCAACAGATGCGAGCGGCGGGATCCAGCGCTGAGGAGATATTCACGGAATCGGCTTACGAAGCAATCGCCAGAACCTCGGACGGAATCCCTCGCCGTATCAATCAGATCGGCGATTACGCGATGCTGCTGGCGTCGCTGGCGGGCCGTTCCCGCATCGACTCCCATGCGATCGACGAAGCCTGGGCCGACCTGCAGCAGCTTCCCGGTCCATGGCAAGCGGTGAATCAGGTCACCGAGGAAGCCCAGACGGTGATTGAATTCGGAGCCTTGGACGAAAACGCGTCGGTCGGAGTGCAGTCACCCGAATCGCGAGCACAAGCACTGGCGGAACAACTCGAACAGGATCTTGCCGACGCGATTCGCATCGAGTCGGTACAACAACCGTCCGCGGCGGAGGCGCAGGAAGTGGATGCGAGCACGGGAGTGCCGCAGCTGCCGCTCCAGGAAGTTGCGGCGGCAACCGGGGCAATTCCTGCGGATCAATTCACCTTGTCGCCAGGCGCCAATTCAAGCTGGAGTCGGGAAATCGACGCCGACGACTTCATCACTCGAAGCGTCCAGGAGTACGCCCCGGCAGCGGGTCTCGCGATCGACGAGGGCACGGCAACGACAGGAATCGATAGCACGGAGATGACGACCGCGAGCGACTCGGCGATTCCGTCCATCGAAGCCGGGTCCGACAGCCTGACGACCGTGCGGTTGTCGGATCTCGGCGACACCGACCGACTCTTTGGTGACGGTTTCCACGAGGAGGAGGTGATCCTGGATCATTTCGCCGCGTTCGGTCCCGAGGCATTGAAAGACCGGCCGCGGGTCAGTTTTCACGAAGGACGAGCATGGGCGGCAGCGCTGGCCGCCGCTCGCCAGGAAGAATTCGCCGATCGACGCCTGACCAAGGTTGGTCATCCGCAACAGGTTCCTGAAACGCTCTCTTCTGAAGCGCCCTCTTCCGAAGTGCCCGCGATACACGACGTACCAAGCGACCACGAGATCGCCGTGGCCGATTTGCCCGGCATTGCGTCGAGCGGGCCATTCGTCGAACGTCGCGTATTTGACCCGGCGACCGATCCCGTTTTCCCCGAACCGGTTACCGAGGTGCCTTGGGCGTTGGATTCGGAACTGCCGTCGGCAAGCGAACGGGCGGGGCTGAATTTCGATATCGGCGAAATCGAGCCGGCGCTGCTGGGTTTGGCAATCGGAATCGATCCTGATCTGCGCGAACTGACGAATTCCGTCATCGACGTGGCATCGGTGGTGGAGGAGGCGATCTGGCCTTCGGAATCGGCGGGACCGGCAGCCGATCGACCTGCGCCGTGCAGCGAGGACGACCGTGATCTGCTTATTATCCATGAGGATGGATCCTCGGCCGGGGAAATGCACAGCCGGGCGCGCGGCCGAGTTCGCCGTCAGGAATATCGCCAGCTATTTGCACGGCTTCGCCGCCGTATTCAAAAATAGGGTCCGATTGGTCCGATTGGTCCGCTCCCATTTTCCGCGCGAGAACGGCCGGCCCATCGCCGAATCGCGCGGCTATCTGGCCCAATTTTGCCCATTCATTGTTGTTGGGTTACGGCTCGGTTAGACTGAACGATGTGCTGGCCTCGATCGTGGAGAGCGGTTGGCTCGAAGGAAACGCGCCCGTTTCCTGGAACATGAGGTTGCCGCGAGGCGTTCAGCGTTCGTCCGTGTTCGAAACGAAATGGTTCGCCATGCCTGGAAATTGCCGCATTCGGATCGTGGTCCGCCTGTTTGCGGCTGCCGTCTTGCTGTCGGCCCGCGGTGGTCTCGCGCAGCCGCACACGGAAGAGGTCGGTCGACGGGATGCGGCGGTTGACGTTCCGCAGCGGCACGGGCTGCCCGAGGGTGACACTGCGGAATCGGCGGCGATCGCTGCCGATCTGCCCCCTTTCTCCCGTGACGGCCGATACTGCGTCCTGGTCGGCGGATCGTCACAGAATCTGGTGCGTGTCTGGGACGTGAGGTCGAACCGGATCACGGTCCGGATTCGCATTCCCAATGGAGGGGTCTACCGAGCGATGTTCTCTCCGGACAGCCGTTGGATCGCAACCAGCGGTTTCCAGGGTCTGCACCTTTTCGACCGGGAGACGGGCAATGAAATACGAAAGTTCACTCAGGCCGATCAATTCGTGGCCGACGTTGCCTTTTCCGCGGATAGCAAAACTCTGTTAGCGCTGGACGCACAACGGGTGCGGCAGTTTGACGTCGAGTCGGGTGGGTTGCGCCGCACGATTCCGATTCCAGAAGCGCTGGACGAAATCGGTTCCATGCCGTCGATGAGTCTCAGTTCCTGTGGCAATTACGTCGCCATCTCGAGCGGCGACTTCACCAGTATCTATCGTTTGTCGGATGGCGCTGTCGTGCGACAGATCATCCAGCCGAACGCGCAGGTCCAGCCGCGAGCCAGCGTACTTTCGGGTAATGGCGCGCTGTTCGCGACAATCGCCAACGACAATACCGTCACCGTTCTGGAGTCCAGATCGGGCGCCATGCTGTTTCAAGCAGCCGACGAGACGGTCGCCGTCAGCGATCTGGTCTTTTCTCCGGACTCGCGCTTGATCGCTGGGCCCGCGGGCGATTCGATTGTTGTCTGGGACGCCCTGACCGGGACTGAAATCGTCCATTTTGGTCTGGCCAACGAGCGGGGTGATGATTTTCTCGCCGAATCGATCGCTTTCTCCGACGACAGCCGCTATTTGTTGGCCGCCATTCACGACCCGGAACGAAGTCTGCCGTGGCGCCGGATCTGGGACCTGGCACCGTACCGCCCGGCGAATCTGGCCGCGCAGATCGAACCGTTGTCTGAGGAACAGATCGAGAGTCGCTGGCGCCTGCTGGGAGATCGAGACGCAGCGAGGGCGTATAAGTCGATCCGTAAATGGCTGGAGGCACCGCGAGGAACGGTGGAATTCCTGAGCCAGAAACTACAGGAACCGTTGCCGCGGATGGTGGTGAAAGATCACGATCTGGCGGAGCTGCTCAAGCTGCTCGAGGACCCGTCATTTGATGCCCGCGAGCGGGCGTCGAGTTGGCTGCGTCGCGCGGGTGTCGCTGGCCAGAGAACGCTGGAGCAGGCGCTGGGGCGGCGGTTGAGCCTCGAATCGCGCTTGCGCGTCCAGCGGCTGCTCGATGAGATCCTGGACAGCCAGCGCGTTGACGAGTTCCGTCGCGCGCGGGCGGTACTCATCCTGGAGTGGCTCGGGACCGACGCGGCTCGCGCGAGCCTCGAGGCCGCGGCAAATCAGACGGACGATCGCATGCTCCGACGTGACGCATCCGCCGCCCTGGTTCGATGGGACGCCGCGGCCTCCCGCCGCGCGCTCTCGAACCGTTTATTGCTCGACAACCAGCCAACGCATACCGACGCGAAAGAATCTCCAACGACGCCAGGGAATCTGGCTAAACCTCGAAGCGACAATGCACAATCTCTGGCCCCTCCATGATCTTGTTCGGCCGCGACGCGCGATCGTCGGTATGTCGGCGGTCCTGCTGCCGCTGGACCATAATAAGTCGGTCGACTGGCCTGCCTTCGAGCGGCACGTGAAGCGCACAGTTGCGGCCGGATTGATCCCCGCCGTCAACATGGATACAGGCTTCACGGCGCTGTTGGATCATGCGACGCGCCAGGAAGTTCTCCATCGCACCGAGAATCTGCTCGAGGGGCGGCCGTTCCTCGCCGGAGCCTATGTCGGCGATCGGCCAGGAGCCCCGCTGGATTTCGATCGGTACCGATCAGGCATCGAACAGATCCGCAACGCTCAGGGTACGCCGATCGTCTTTCCATCGTTCGGGCTCGCAGCCCTCCCACCCCAAGAGGTCATCTTATTTTTCGAACGGCTGGGGCGCGAGTTTCCAAAATTCTACGCCTTCGAACTGGGAGAGATGTTCCATCCAAGCGGCCGCATCTGGGATCTGGACACGTTTTCTGAAATCGTAAAGATTCCACAATGCGCGGGGCTCAAGCATTCGTCCCTCAACCGCGTCCTGGAATGGCAGCGACTGCGGATCCGCGACCGTATTCGTCCCGAATTCCAGTTGCTCACCGGCAACGATCTGGCCATAGATATGGTCATCTACGGTTCGGATTACCTCCTCGGCCTCTCGACGTTTGCGCCCGATTTGTTCGGGCTCCGTGACCAGCTGTGGCGGGAAGGCGCGCCTGAGTTCTACGCGTTGAATGACTGGCTGCAGTATCTGGGAATGTTCGCCTTTCGCGCTCCCGTTCCCGCGTATCGCCATTCGGCAGCCCAGTTCCTGAAACTCCGCGGAATGATTGACTGCGATTTTACCTACCCGGGCAGTCCCGAACGGCCCGATTCGGATCGGGATATTTTGCGCGGAATCCTCGCGGGACTGGCACCTTTTCTGCAATAACCCAAGTTGCCAAATTGGCGCCGGTGAACCGCTTGAACCGTAGACGGTTCCATGCCAGATTAGCCGCTTTGCGGTTCGGCCCCGCGCGAGAGAGTCGTTGCTCCTGGTCCATGGCCGAAGAGGAGGACCGTCGACATGCGCTCGGCGATATTGGTTGTCATGCTCCTGGGGTATGGTTCGACGCGGGGGGAATCCTTGCCGGACGAACTTCGCTCGCTGCTCGAGGAACCGCGATTCCAGCAGTCGCACTGGGGGCTGCTGTTTGTCGACCAGGAGTCGGGCGAGGTGTTGCTGGAACAGGATGCCGATCGATTATTCGTACCGGCATCGACGACAAAGCTCTATTCTGTCGCTGCCGCCTTGGACGAATTGGGGCCCGATTTCTGTTTCAAGACGCGGCTGTACGCGACGGGCAAGCGAGACGACGAGCGGCTGGAAGGCAATCTCATCCTCCGTGCCAGCGGTGATTTGACCATGGGTGGACGCACCACCGTCGGCGGTGAAATCGCCTTTGCCAACGGCGACCACACCTACGCCAACGGTTCGCTGGATTCCCAACTGACGGAACCCGACCCGCTGGCCGGGCTCAACGCCCTGGCCCGACAGGTTGCGGAATCCGGGATCAAGCGGGTACAAGGCGATGTGCTGATCGACGATCGACTTTTTGACAAAGCGGAATCGACCGGCAGTGGTCCTTCGCAACTGACGCCAATCATCATTAATGACAATATCATCGATCTGACGATCGAACCAACGCAGGCGGGGCAACCGGCGAAGGTCACGATGCGGCCGGAGACGAGTTTGTTCCGGCTGGAGAATGACCTGGAAACATCGGCGACCGGGACGACGCTGGAGACCAGGATCAGGCATCTGGGCGGCGGCCGGCTGTATCTCGCTGGACGAATTCCGGAGGGGCACAAACCGGTTCTGCGAATCATGGAAGTTCCTGATCCGGCCTCGTTCGCCCGGAGCTTATTGATCGAAGCGCTGCAACGGGTGGGCGTCGCGGTTGACGCCGCGGCTTTCGCCGACCATCCTCCGTTGCCGCTGCCCGACAGTTACGACGGTCTGGCGGAACTCGCGGCGTTAACCTCCCCGCCGTTCTCCGAATCGGCACGGCTGATTCTCAAGGTGAGTCACAATCTGCATGCCAGCACACTGCCACTGATTATCGCGTCGCGGCACGGCGAACGTACGTTGCGCGATGGCCTGCGGCGGCAACATGATTTTCTGGCGAGGGCGGGCGTTGACGTGGAAACGATTTCGTTTGGAGGCGGTGCCGGCGGCGCGCGGGCCGACCATGTGACGCCGCGCGCGACGGTACAGCTTCTGAAACATATGACCACGCGGCCGGATTTCGCAACGTACCTCCAGGCGCTGCCCAGGTTAGGTGTCGACGGAACGCTTGCCACGGCCGCCAGTGCTGACAACCAGGCCCGCGATAAGGTCTTTGCCAAGACCGGCACGCTCTCCTGGGAAAACGTGATGAACGGCCGCACCTTGTTGACCAGCAAGGCGCTGGCCGGATACTTGCGGACGGCTCGCGGGCGGAACCTGATTTTTGCCGCATTTGTGAACAACGTTCACTTGCGCAATGGCGTGGATGCCCGCAGCGTGGGGCGTGACCTGGGAAAGGTCTGTGACATCGTCCATCGCCAATACTGATTCCTTGGGCAATAATGAGCAGGCTCGCTGAAGAGTCTGGCCGCGGAACCGATTACGCCGCAGGAGGAGTTACCATGGAAACGACTTCCAATCTGGTGCGCCCTTTCGTGCACCTGCACTGCCACAGCCATTACAGCCTGCTGGACGGCGCGAGCGCGATCGATCGCCTGGTCGCGCGAGCCAAACAACACGGAATGAACGCGCTGGCGCTCACGGACCACGGGAACCTTCACGGCGCATTGGAGTTCTACCAGGCGGCCAAGGACGCGGGAATCAAGCCGATTCTGGGTTACGAAGCGTACATTGCTCCAGGACGCCGCACGGAGCGAGACGCCTCCAGCATGAAAGAGGCCAGTTTCCACCTCACGCTCCTGGCCCGCGACCGGACGGGATTCAAGAACCTGATCAAATTGGCCTCCGCGGCGATGCTCGACGGCTTCTACTTCAAGCCCCGCATCGACAAGGAATTGTTAGAGGCGCACCACGAGGGAATCGTCTGTCTCAGCGGGTGCGCATCCAGCGAATTCAGCCGGGCGATTCTCAAAGGCCACGGCGGCGAAAAGGAACTGGAGGACGCAATCGAGATCGCGCGCTGGTTCCACCGCCTGTTTGGCGATCGGTATTTCATCGAAGTAATGAACAACGGCGTCGAAGTGCAACGTCTGCAAATGCTGGGCGCTCTGGAGGTCGCGCGGCGTCTGTCGCTGCCGGTCGTCACGACCAGCGATGCGCACTACGTCGACCGCGAGGATGCCGTCGCTCAGGATGTCATGCTTTGCATCAACACCGGCAAGTTCCGGACCGACACCAATCGCATGCGGATGGAGGGAGATCAGTTTTACCTGCGCTCTCCGGAAGAAATGTATGCGGCGTTTCCGGGGATGGAGGACGCGGTCGCTCGCTCGCAGCAAATCGCCGACACGGTCGACATTGACCTGGAATTGGGCAAAAGGCATTTCCCGTCGTTCAAGCTGCCGCAGGCGGTAACGGCCGAACAGTTTCTGCGCGAGCTTTGCATCAAGGGACTTAAGGAACGATATGCCGGCGATGAATCGATGTGTCCCGAAGGAGAACTGGCGCCGATCGTCCTGGAACGGCTCGATCGTGAATTATCTGTGATCAACAAACTGGGCTTCCCTAATTACTTCCTCATTGTCTGGGACTTTGTCCGCCATGCGCGCGAACAGAATATCCCCGCCACGGCGCGCGGCAGCGGCGTCGGGGCGCTGGTCTGCTATGCGCTCTACCTTAGTCACGTATGCCCGATCCGCTACGACCTGTTGTTCGAACGGTTTCTGGACGAAAGTCGGCGCGAAGCTCCCGATATCGATATTGACTTCTGCAAAGATCGCCGCGGCGAGGTGATCCGCTACGTCAAGGACAAGTACGGGGAGGAAAACGTCGCTCAGATCGGAACGTTTGGAACGCTGGCCGCCCGGGCGGCGATCAAAGACGTGGCGCGAGTCATGGGATTGCCCGTCGAACGGGCGAACAGGATCTCCTCAATGGTTCCCGAGGAATTGGGGATCTCGCTCGACGATGCGGTCGAGAAAGGCGATGAATTGCGACAAGCCTATTCCCAGGATCCAGAGGTGAGGGAACTCATCGATCTGGCAAGGAAGATCGAAGGGTTGGCTCGCAACATCGGCACGCACGCCGCGGCGGTCGTGATCGCCGATCGACCGCTTACCGAATATGTGCCGCTGGGCCGCGTCACCGGCAAGACCGACATCATTACCCAGTGGTCGATGGGTGACGTCGAGGCCGCCGGCCTGTTGAAAATGGATTTCCTCGGCCTGCGCAACCTGACGATCCTCTCGAAGGCCGTCGACATCATCGAACAGACGACCGGCAAGCGGGTCGATCCGTATCGGTTTCCGCTGGACGATAAGGCCACATTCGCGCTGCTTTGCCGCGGCGAGACAAAAGGTATTTTCCAGCTGGAAAGCGGCGGCATCCGCGACCTGCTGCAGAAGATGAAACCGGATCATTTTCATGACATCATCGCCACCAATGCCCTCTACCGGCCCGGGCCGCTGGAGGGCGGAATGGTTCGCGATTATGTGGAGGTCAAGCATGGCCGGCAGAAGGCCGAGTACAAGCACCCCGTGCTGCAGGAAATACTCGCCGAGACCCATGGTGTCATGGTCTACCAGGAACAGGTGATGCGGATCCTCAATCGTCTCGGTGGAATTGAACTGGCAAATGCCTACACCTGCATCAAGGCGATCAGCAAGAAAAAAGAGACGCTGATCGCCAAGAACTATGAACAGTTTATCCGCGGCGCGCAGGAACGAGGACTGCCTGCCAGTGAAGCCCAGGAGCTTTGGAACCTGATTATCAAGTTCGCCGGCTACGGGTTCAACAAGAGCCATTCGACGGCCTACGCGCTGATCGCGTATATGACCGCCTACTTGAAGGCGCATTATCCGGTCGAGTTCATGGCGGCTCTGCTTTCCGGCGACATTCAAGGCCGGAATTTCAAGACCAAGGATTCGATGGTCGAGCATATCGAAGATTGCCAGAGGATGGGGATCGAGATCGTCATGCCCGACATCAATCGATCCAATGTCGACTTCACGGTCTGCACCGGCAAAATCCATTTCGGTCTGGCGGCGATTAAGGGTTGCGGCGGCGGTTCGGCCGGCGAAGCGCTGGTCGCGGAGCGGAAACGGCGAGGTCCCTTCAAAGATATTTTCGACCTCTGTGAGCGTGTTGATGCCTCACACTGCGGCAAGGCGACGCTCGAGACGCTGATTAAAGCCGGCGCGCTCGATTGCCTTGGAGGCACGCGCAAGCAATTAATGAGTGTACTGGATAAGGCCATGCAGGCCGGCGCCGCGATGCTCGCTGATCGCAAGTGCGGCCAGAAAAGCCTGTTCGGCGCGATCGAGGACGCGGAACCGGTGGCAAAGCAGGCCAGCCTGCCCGATGTCGGTGAATTCGAACCGCGAGAACGCCTGCTGATGGAAAAGGAAGTGTTGGGATTCTACCTGACGAGCCACCCGCTGGCCGAACATGTACGGACCCTGGAGGAATATTGCTCGCACACCATCGAGAAAATTGGCGAACTGCCCGAGCGGGCCGAGGTGATCGTCGGCGGCATGCTGGCCGCAATCAAACACTCCAATACAAAATCACCCAAGCCCGGCGCGCCCTCCCGTTACGTAATGTTCGACCTGGAGGATGTCTCCGGATCGGTGCGCTGTATCCTCTGGCCGAACCAGTACGTCGAATATGGGGAACTGGTTAAACCTGATGCCATCGTCGTCGTGCAAGGATCGGTGAATCGACGAGGTGGCGACGAGGCCAATCTGATCGTCGATGAGATCCTGCCGCTGGACCAACTCAGTTCGCGCTACACGACCGGGGTCGTGATCCGCATCGACGAAGGTCGTCACGGGGCCGATGTCTTGCCCAAAATCCGCGAAGTCGTTCGCGGGTACCCGGGCGACAGGGATCTGGAACTGATGCTCCAGCTGCGCGACGGCAGTCGAGTCCGAATGAAATCAACAAAGCTGCGGCTGGAAATCACCACGGAGTTCCAGCAGCGGATCGACGACCTGCTGGGCCCCGGCAACATTCGCCGCATCACGCAGCCACCGCGGCCCGAACGACGCCGCCCCGTCGAATCGGGACGCCGACGCTAGTCGCGGGGAAGCCACGAGCCAGGAAAAGAGATAAGTTCATGTTGCCGGGCAAGGTTGCCTTGAGTTCGAGAAATCTGCATGATCGGATGCCAATGTGATCAAGTTGCGCGTGATTGCCACCGGAGGCACAATCGATAAGGTCTATTTTGACGCGGCGAGCAGCTACGATGTCGGCGAACCGCAGGTCTTGCCACTGTTTACGGAAGCGAATGTCGGGTTTTCCTACGAGGTCGAATCGGTGGTGCGCAAAGACAGCCTGGCAATGACGGACGAGGACCGGGCGTTGATCCGAGCACGCGTCATGGCCGCCGCCGAAAGCATGATCGTCGTCACGCACGGCACCGACACCATGACCGAAACCGCGGACGCGTTGCAAGGAATCCCCGACAAGACAATCGTCTTGACCGGCGCGATGCAACCGGCCCGATTTCGCTCCAGTGACGCCTTTTTCAACCTGGGTTGCGCGGTGGCGGCGGTGCAATTGGCGGCACCCGGTGTTTACATCGCGATGAACGGTCAGGTGTTTCCGGCGCATCGAGCGCGCAAGAACCGTGAACGAGGCCGATTCGAATTCGCAGACCCGCAACCCGAAGCCGGCCATGAGTGAATACGTACACCTGCGGCACAAGCCGCCGACCCCTTTGAAACAGCCCCGGTCCCTCGTCGTGGCCTGCGCTCCGTTGCGCAGTAATGTCAATCTCTCTAAAATCGTGCGCACCGCCAGTTGCTGCGGCGTAACCCGCATTATCGCCTGCGGCAACGCGCGGCTCGATCGCGACGTGACGCGCGACGGTATCGATCAGATCCAACTGGAAACACACCGCTCCCTCGCGCCGGTACTGAAGATGCTCCGCGGCGAGGGGCTTCGACTGGTCGGCCTCGAGCAGACCACGCATTCACATTGCCTGTTCGATTATGCCTTTCAGGAGCGGACCGCGCTGGTCGTTGGCAACGAGCGTCTGGGGCTTGAGCCCGAGTACTTGGCGCTGCTGGATGACGTCGTTGAAATCCCCGTTTACGGTTTGCCGTTCAGCTTCAACGTCGCCACGGCGACGGCTATGGCTCTTTACGAATATTGCCGTCAGTTCCGAGATGGTCGAACGGCAGACCCTGCGTGTTCGTTGAATTCACCCTGACTTCAATACAACCTGGAATCCGCTCCTATGCTTCGGCCGATCAAGATCAAGCGCGGTTACACCCGCAATTGCCCTGGAAGCGTACTCTACCAATCCGGCGAGACGATTGTGCTATGTACGGCCAGTATCGAACCGCGCATCCCGGATTGGCTGCTCGGAAAAGGCAAAGGCTGGATTACCGCTGAGTACAGCATGTTGCCCGGCAGCACCAGCCCCCGAAAACGGCGGGAACGGGACGGCAAAGTCGATGGACGTTCAACCGAAATCCAGCGATTGATCGGCCGAAGCCTGCGGTCCATTGCCAACCTCGAGGCACTCGGCGAACGCCTGATTACTGTCGATTGCGACGTTCTTCAGGCAGATGGCGGTACTCGGACCGCCAGCATTACCGGTGGTTTTATCGCCCTGGTCGAAGCGATTCGGACCGTTCAGAAAGACCTGCCTGATCCCCGCCAATACCCTTTGACCGACAGCGTTGCCGCGATCAGCGTCGGAATCGTTGATGGCAAACCGGTTGTTGACCTCGATTATATTCACGATTCCGAAGCGGACGTCGATATGAACGTGGTGATGACCGGCGCTGGGCGGTTCGTGGAGGTCCAAGGGACCGGGGAAGAAGCGACGTTCAGCGAGGACGAGTTGACGACGATGCTGAAATTGGCACGAAAAGCGATTGTCCAGTTGACGGAAGTCCAGAGCAAATCGCTGGGAAAACACTGGCCTTTCTCCTGATACGCCACTCCAAGAATACGCGTCCTTCATCAGGGACGGTCCACTTCCACATACCCCAATTCATCGATGACCAGGCAATCGTAGGCGGCGTACTTTTGAAGCACCTTGCGTTCCGAGCGATCGGCCTGGGAGTGCGGCATCGGCAATAAAAAAAGGCGTCCCTTGAGGGACGCCTCGCTGCGATGATAGGTGCGACATCCAGGATCATTCCCGAGGTCGAATGGCGCCCGTAAGTCCGCTGAAATCGCTGCGGTCCTTGTTGTGCCACAGCGGCTGCCCCATTTCGATTCGCCGCCGCAGAATCTCGATCTTCTCTGGCGAGCCAGCCGGCGCATCGGTCGGTTCAAACGTATCGGAATCCTGAGGATAAAAATCCTCGTCGTGGCCATACTTCAAGATGGCATCGAAAACATTCTTGATACTGTTGCCCATAATATCTCTCTCCTTTTACAACTTCTTTAACCCCGTTCATTTATTGTGTTGTTAGTGACACCGCTGAGAACGCGAAATCAGCGACGATCACGGCAACCGCCCCCAACGGGCGGCAAATTGTGTACTTTTTGGTTTCCGTGGAACTCGCTCGCGACGCGCGGACGACAGAAAACGAGTTCCGGTCCGCAGCAGGTGGGATTTGTCGGCGATGTTTTCTCCACCAGGAAACACACCATTATTCGTGCGAGGCCGCTAATGTCAAGATTTTTGAACGAGCAAAAAGGCAATAATTTCACGCGGGAGAGCCCTGGCGACGTCGAATTTGCCGATGCCGAAAGATGATCGATCCAGGTAGACTTTCGGGGCAGACTGCCTCCACGCCTTTTTGTCTTATTTAAGCCGTGGCGTCGGTGCGGCGTTATTGAGGCTGTCGTTACCTTTAGCATCGCCTTAAGGGTGCAATTTCCAGCATTAGGAGTCAAATTCATGGAATGGCATCAGCGCACGCTGGCGTTAACAAAGCGGCCACGTGGATTCCATTTGATTACGCGCGAGGTTGTGGCGGCTGTCCCCGAAATCTCAAGAATTTCTGTTGGACTACTCCATATTTTCATCCAGCATACGTCGGCGTCGCTCAGCATGAACGAGAACGCCGATGCCGATGTGCGCGCCGACCTGGAAACGGCGCTGAATGCGATCGTACCGGAGCGGTTCCCGTACCAACACACTCTGGAGGGCCCCGACGATATGCCCGCGCATGTCAAATCGTCGTTGCTTGGCTGTTCGCTGCTGATCCCCGTTTCGCAGGGAGCCCTGGCAATGGGAACCTGGCAGGGGATCTACTTGTGCGAGCATCGCGATCGGGCTTCGACAAGGCGGCTGGTATTGACGTTGTGGGGCGTGCCCCGATCGCCTACCGCGCCGCCAGACTGACTTCGTCGAACCAGACGTCAATGACCGTGTTGAGGTGCGCATTGGCGTCAATCTGTCCCAAGGCTTCCAGGCAGTTTTCGATGCAGGAGATGATCCCGGCGTGCCCGTTTTTCCACGATCGCTGGGCCACGCGCACGCTCTCGACGAGGCAATCGTCGGCTTCGATCGCATGGCCGCAGGAGGCATGCAACAGCAGGCGATAAAACTGCAGTGTAAAACTCAGGATTGCACGCAGTCGATTGCGGCGCGACGGAGCGTCTGTACCAGCGGACTCCACAAATCCGGCAACCTGTTTGAGGAGTTCGGCCGACCAGAAATCCCCCGTCGATAACTCGCCCAGCCAGCCGATGCGAAATTCCCGTAACGCACCATCGGATAGCTCCCGAGCCCGCTGCAGGCTTCCTTCCGCCAACCTGGCCATTTGCTCCGCTTCCGTCGCGGCGGCGTAACCCTGATCGACAATCAACTGGGTCAAAGTGGGCAGGTCGAGCGGGCGAAAGCGAATCAGCTGGCATCGCGAACGAATGGTCGGCAACTGGCGTTGGGCACTGGTGCCGATCAGGATCAACAGCGAATGCGGCGGGGGTTCCTCCAGCGTCTTGAGCAGACAGTTGGCCCCTTCGGTGTTCAGGTAATCCGCGTCGTCGATGATGGCGATCTTGCGGCCGCCGTGGAAGGGCTTCAAGCTCAGGTTGTAGCAGAGTCCTTCACGGAGCCGCTTCTCGCGGGAGCCGATCAGCGCCTCCAATGGGATTGCCGATTGATCCGGTGGCTTGCTGATGACTTCCAGGTCGGCGTGACTCAGCTTCTCCACCTGGATGCAGGCCGGACAACATCGGCATGCCTGCAGCAGATCATCTTTGCGGGAACTGCACAGCAAAGCCTGGCCGATCGCCAATGCGGTGGATCGTTTTCCGACGCCTGGCGGGCCGACAAACAGATAAGTACTGGCCAGCCGACCGTGCGCCAACGTTTGTTCGAACTGTTCGAAAACGTGGTCCTGACCCAAAATTCCGTGCCAACTCATCCTTCAACTCCAGCAGCTCGCGGCATGCCGGCGGATATCGGCCTGCACCGATTCGATGTCTCGACGCGCGTCGATCACTTTGATCTGCTCGGGGCAGAGCGCCGCTTCAGAAAGGAATCCCTCACGCACACGCTGCATGAAATCGCGGCCGCGGGCTTCCATGCGATCGGGAGGCCGCTGGATTCGAGACAGCGCCTGATCGACATCCATGTCCAACAAGAAAACCAGCCTGGGTTGAACACCGTCGACGGCGATCTTTCCCACGGCACGCACCGCGTCGACCACCAGTCCGCCGGCGTAGCCTTGGTAAACGATGTTCGCAAGCAGAAAGCGATCCGACACCACCACCTGACCTTGTTCGATCGCCGGGCGAATGAACTCATCGACAAGTTGGGCGCGAGCCGCCATATAGAGGAGCATTTCGGCCCGCGGTTGCATCGCCAGGTCGATTCGATCCAGCAGTAAGCCGCGGATCGCCTCGCCCAAGGGAGTACCGCCCGGGTCGCGGCAGACGGTAACCGCGTTGCCGCGCTGCTCGAGCCATTCGCGAAACAGGCGCATCTGCGTCGACTTTCCGACGCCGTCAATTCCATCAAAACTGAAAAACATGGGGCCATTATAGGCGATTCCCGCACCCGGCGCGCAGGGTGCTCGAATCCACCTGTCCGCTTGTTTGGCGTCACGTGCCCACCAAGGAACTTAAGGCAATCGGCCGCCTGCGGCTGGACATCTCCAGGGATCACTCCTCGACGCGGAACAGCCCCAGTTTCAGGCACCAGGCTAACGACCATCCAAGCAGAAAGCCGATGGCGATGTTGTTGAGACCAACGCAGGCGGCGGTGGTTAACAACATCGTGAACGCGTCGGAGCGACGAGTTTGATCACGAAACACCATCGCCAGTTCCATGCCCGCGAATGCCAGTAGGACACCCAGCAAGCTCTGCGGAAACGCCTGGCACAATTTCATCAGCGACGCCCCAAATACGACAGCCAGCAGCAACTTGATCGCGCCAAGAAACAGGATCGAGCCATTGGTTCGGGCCCCAAATCGGTATTGACCGGCGAGTCCGCCGGCCCCGTGGCACATCGGCATCCCGCCAAACCAGCAAGCGATCAGATTCATCAGGCCCACCGAAACGGCGACGCGACGGGGTTGGGCGGGTCGGTCTGGGAACAGATCGGCCGACAAGGCACAAACCGCGATCACGGAATTCAATGTCGTCAGCGGAATCTGCGGCAGGGCCGCCTTGGGGAATGCGGAAACGAAATCGCTCCATTGCGGTGGTGCCCAGCGAGGCAGGGTCAGGCTGATGCCCAGTTCGCGCAGTACTTCGGGGTGAACGCAGACCGTAAGCACCAACCCGGCGGCGAACAGTACCAGCGCGGCGGGAACGCGTCTGGAAAAGAATAGTCGCAATACCACGACGGCCGCGACAATCCCGGTTATGTAACTGTCCACCGCCAGCCATCGGTCCGTGGCGACGACCATCTGCATTCCCTTGGACAACAAGGTAATACCCAGCGCAAGTTGCAGTCCTCGCACCACGCTCAACGGCACCATGCGATTCAACCAGTCGATCAGACCAGTAAGGCCCAGGAGCAGGATCACCAGACTCACCGTGGCGCCCGCTGCCAGGATCTGCGGGACAGTCAGCCCTTCGGTTAATGCAACCGCCGCGATCGCCTTCATCGGCTGCACCGCCATCGGAATGGAGAAACTCAGGCCGGTCACGATGTTGAACAGGCCGGCGAAGAACAGCGCGGCGGCAAAATCCAGCCCGTTGGTCGCCGACATGCCGACCAGCAACGGCAGAAATGTTCCCAGATCTCCCAGCGACCCGGCCAGTTCGTGGCGATCAAACCGCGCGTTTCTCCAACGGAGTCGCTGTGCCGGCCGATCCGACGCGGCAGTTGCGCTGGGATTCGTAGGGGTGGCATTCGACAAGAATCGTACCTTTCATGGTCGATATTCGGACGCGCTTCTCGCCAGGCGTTGACTTCGTTCTCTCATTCCCTGGATTCGATCGGCTTCCGGCCCTGGAACGGCATCGCGACGGCGACCGCGGCGTCGACATAGACCGCCAGCCGTTCCAGCACCAGATCACAATTTCGCCGAGCGGCCTGCAGTGCGTCGGCGGGGGAAGTCGGCGCGTCGCGGGGTTGATTGCGGGTGACCGCTCGCGTCTGCACCATCGGAGCCTTACCGACGAAGTAGACCGCCTCGTCACCCGACTCACCTGCTTGCGATTCGAGTCCATGCAGAAACGAACGCAGGTCGATTCGGCTGGGCAGCGGCGTATCCGCGGCAAGCAGCAGGATCGTTTCCACGCCCCGTGGTCCGTCATCCAGGATCCAGGTTTGATCGGCGGGAAGCGAAAGGGCGATCGCGCGCGACTGGCCGGTCGATCGCACGCGCATCGACGAAGCCGCCCAAGGATGAACGATCGACGATTTGCCTTCGGCATCGATGACAAGCACGTACAGATAGGCGGGCCGATTGACGCGAATCGCGACCCGAATCTCATCATTGGGTCGCAGGGGCGCGAATCGAGGATCGCGCACGCCTATATTCGACAGGCCTGGTTCGTCGGTCTTCCAGGTCCGCACATCGACCGTAACATCCAGCGGAGGCCGCTCACTGCGAGCCAACGAAAAAAGAAATTCTCGCAGCCCGACGGTCACCAGACTGGCCGCCGTCAGCGAGCCCCACATCCACCTGCGGCGATCGATCGGGGTTCGCGGCAGCAACCGCGTCAACCTGGGTCGGCCTACCGCGCCGCGAAGTTGCCTGGCCAAATCCCCCGCCGTGGTGAAACGATCCGCCGCCGATTTGGACAGGCATCGCAAGCAGATCTGCTCAACGCGCGCCGGGATCGCCGGAACGATCTGGCGGGGAGGTTTCGGATCGCGTTGCCGGATTTCCAGCTCCAGTTCATCCAACGTATCGCCGCGAAACGGTCGACGGCCGGTCAAGAGTTCATAGAGGATGACACCCAGCGCCCAGATATCGGCGCGCCCGTCCATCCAGTCCGCTTCCCCACGTACCTGTTCGGGGGACATGTACGCCATGGAGCCTGCCGTTTCGCCGCGGCGTCCGGACTGATGACTTTCGTGCAGCGCCAGCCCGAAATCGGTGACGTGCGGTCGCTCCTCGTGATCGATGATGATGTTTCGCGGCTCCAGATCGCGGTGGATGAACCCTTCACGGTGCGCGTAGTCCATCGCATCGGCGATTCTCGCGACGATTTCCGCCGTCTGTCGAACGGTGGGTGCGTGATTCTCCTGCCATTCCCGCAACGAACAGCCCTCGATGAACTGCATGACCAGGACCGGGTCGCCGGCATCGTCCTGAATCACTTCGTGAAACGCCACGATGCCGGAGTGGTTGAGCCGCGCGAGCGTGCGGATTTCCTCGCGAAAGCGCTGCGCGCTCTCGACGCGCCGCAGGACGCGAGGATTGGGAACTTTCAGTGCCACGCGGACACCACGACGGTCGTCATACGCCCGGTAGACAACCCCGAATGATCCCTCGCCAAGTGTGCACTCGATGCGATACCCGCCCAGCAATTCTCCCGCTTTGTAGGTACGAGCCGGCTCGAGGTCAGGTAAACCGAGCGCCTCGCGCACCACCGGTTGCTCGTCGGGAAATCGAGCCAGCAGCTCCTCCATCAGCCGCTGCGGGTCGGGCTCATGCCGGTAATCAAATTCCAGTCTCAGCAATTCCAGCAGCAATTGCTGGCGTTCGCGCCCGGACGAATCCCGCAGATAGTCCTCGACGCAGGGGTTGCGGCCCGCCCGCCATTCGTCCTCAAACTCGAGGCAAACTCGGTCAATGCGACTCTGAATGGCCACCGAGAGTCGGCCATCACCAGCACCCGGCGCCGATGTCAATCCCGCAACTCCTCTTGCCAAGTGTCCCGAATCAGGCGTAGTCGGCGTTCCACGGTAGGAACGGAACGCTGGATGGCCGCGGCAATTTCTTCATTGGAGTAACCTTCGAGTTTTCCGATGGCAATCCGCCGCAGTTCGTCATCGCCGAGCAACCCCAGCAGCCGGTCCAGCGATTCGGCCATCATTATCCGCAACTCCGGCCCTGGCTGTTTTCCGGCCAGTTGATTCAACGTCGCGTCCAGTTCCCGCGCGTCCAGGCCGGCATCCGCCGTTGACCACACTCGGCCTCCGCCGCGCTTTTCGCGCCGCTCGTCACGAATCTGATTCAACGCCTTGTGGACTGTCATGGTCGCCAGCAAACGCCAGAGTCCGTCTCGGTCGCGGATCTGCTCGTAGCTTCCAATCCGCGTGCGTCGCAGGAAGCTCTGAAAGGCATCGACGACAATGTCGTCCTCGTCGGCGATACCCCGCGGCCCGCCGGCCATTTTTACTCGAGCCAAACGCGTCAGGCGGTGCTGATACCGCGCGAACAACTTCGTGGCGGCGGAATTGCAGCCGCCCTTGGCATCGTGGATCCATCGCGTTACCGAACCACCTACGCTCATCAGTCACCAGGCAGTACCTACTTCAAGCCATTGGTTCTTTCGTGCCCGTGGGATTATACGAAAACGCTTTAAATCCGCCAGCATTCGGGGCTACCGATATTATGCCCCGCCCGCGCGGAAATCTCCAGCCTTTCGACTTCGAATTCGAACGGCCGATGGTGAAAACCGTCCCGACCTCGCCAGGATGCGATTAAGGGGCCTGGCGAGAACGGGCGGAATTCGCGTGAGACTCGGTTGCTGACGCAGCATCGGGGTAGCGTGCCGTCAAATCGTCCCGGATCCGGCCGTTTTGCGGCGAACTGGGCTGGCGGTTCAGTTCTTCCAGCCACTGCCGGGCGATCGCCGGCGGACCACAGCGGTAAAGTTCCGCCTGCGGCTGACGGGCGCGGCCCGCTTCCAGCAATGCGAGAGCCTCCCCGTACTCCCCACTTTCACATAACCACATCGACCACTGGTGGTCGACATGCAGTTCGTTGGCCCGCAGCAGCGGGTTGTCCGCATCGAGCGTCCGGGCCGCCTGCAGCCGCGCGACCGCCTCGGAAAATTTTCGTTCCGCACAACACGCCAGTGCCCAATTATTCAACGCAGCCAATTGATTTTCGAAGGCCTCGCGAAAACCGTCATCCCGACCGCAAGCCGATGCAAAGTCGCTTGTCGCGCCCGGAAAATCCCCCGCCGCCAGCCGAGCCACCCCTCGGTTGTAGCAAACCCGCGCCAAGAGCCCCTGCCAGCCAATGTCGCGGGCAGGCCTGGATTCCCGCCGACTGGGATCAAGCATGGCTGCTTGGCGTCCGTCTCGAAACCAGTCGGCGCAGGTCGGTTCAATCCAACGGCCGTCGGACTCCCGACAACTCACATGCTGCGCCGTCGCTACAAATCGAACCGCGATCCCCGACCGCTCACAAGCGATCTTGAACAGAATCGCAGCCGTCACGCAATTGTAATCGCCTGACTCCAGCGTGGTCGCTACGTCATACAGAGACTCACGATACGCGCCGGTCAGGATCCTGGCGTGCAGCCAGTAGTGGACGTCCTCGATGCGGGCCTTTTCCAGTTCGTCCAAGGCTGCGACAAACCGTCGCACAGCCGGAATGTGCGACGCGAGTCGATTGCCCGCCGCTTCGGCAGCGTCGTGCAATCGGCGCCAGACTCTCTCATCACTCGAACCGAGACGTTCTTTTCCGTCCGATAGATCGCGAATCCCAACCGGATTCGACAAATCGAATTCTCCGCCAGCAACGATGGCGGCAGAGCTTGTCGTGGCAAAGGCTACCGGCAGGCACAGCCACACGCCGACAACCCGAAGAAAATCACAACGGTTCACTGGCAACGCCACACGCAAGGAAGGAAGCCAATCCAGATCGCGTCGCACGCCCTGATCGGCGGGCGACTACTCGCCGCGCAAGTATAGGTCACGCCAAAATCTCGTGCGGCGAACGCCGGGTCAATTCCAACGGAAACTTCCTCAGCGAGTGGCTCGTTGTTCCGAAGCTGCGGATTGTGACGCGTCCGCGGGTCGGTACCGTGAACGCGAATTCTGACATCGTCGTCTCGGTTCGTGGCAACAAGGTCCGCCTGGCATTTGACGCGCCGATCGATGTCCCGATCCATCGCGCGGAAGTTCAGCGTCGGCTTGACGAGGAACTGCCGCAGGAGGCTTCAGGACGGCAGAAGGTTCAACCGGTGTTGCAGGATTGAGGCGCGCCATCGGCCTGGTCGCTGGGGAGCTCGATCAGGCGGCCTGGGGAATGTGAAGTTTTTCCTGAAGGTACTCGATCGCGCGTCGCAGCTGCGGATCGTCGATTTTTTCCACGCTGCCGCTCAGTTCGTCGCTTTCGGGGTCATCCTCGGTCGTCGCGGGTTCATCCTGCGGCGGGGCGAGACTCTGTTCAGGCTGGAGCGGGTCGTGGGCGGCTTGAGCACGCTGGAACAAGTCTCGAAATCGCCGATAGCGCAGCACCTTCGCGGCGATTTCCGAGGGCATCGGAACTTCAAGGCGCTCGGAAGGGGAAACGCCCCACTCGTCGTTTTCTGTTGCCGCCTTGGTCTTATGAATATTCTTGCCGCTGGGACGCCAATACGAGGCGGTCGTGAGCCGCATTCGACTGCGACCTCCCTCCATCGGGATCACGTTCTGCACGGTGCCTTTTCCCCAGGTTCGTTGTCCGATCGCGACGGCGCGTCCATGGTCCTGCAGGCAAGCGGCGAGGATCTCGCTGGCGCTTGCCGAGTACTCATTCACCAGCACGGCGATCGGAATCTCCCGTCCCACCACGGTGCCTTGTCGAGCAAGGTATTCCTCGCCACCGATACCGTCCCGTCCGCGCGTACTGACGATGACGCCAGAGTCGAGAAACATATCGCAGCACTCGATGGCCGATTTCAGCAGGCCGCCCGCATTATTGCGGATATCGATGATGATGCCGTCGGCGCGGCTTCCGGCGGCGTTGACCGACCGTAGCGCGGCACGCAATTCATCGGCAGTATGTTCACCGAACGTGTTGATCCGCAGGTACTGCAGCCGCGGATTCTCCTCCAGGAAGAAATCCCAGGAACCGTCCTCGCGCCTCACGTCACCTAATACCGAATCGATGCGGATCAGGGCGCGGGTCAATACCAGTTCGAAGGCGTCGGTCTCGCCATGATGCATCACTTTCAAAACGACTTGGGTGCCAACTTTACCTCGCATCAACTGCACCGCGTCAGTGATCGCCATGACCGCCGTTGACCGGCCGTTGATCTCCAGAATGGAATCACCGGCGCGCATCCCCGCCTTATGCGCCGGCGCTCCATACATTGGGCTCAGTACCGTCAAACATTTCAGTTTCGTGTTGGGGTCGACCACGATCCCCACGCCGGCGAATTCGCCTTCCAGGACTTCGTCGAATCGCTGCGTGCGCTCGGGCGGAATGTATTCGGAGTACGGGTCGCCCAGGCTGTTCACGATCCCCGTCATCGCCGCTTCGAACAGCTGTCGCGTCTCGACCCGTTCAATGTAGTATCGCTCGACCTTCCGTATCGCTTCGCCCAATGGCGTCGCGAAGCGGTTGGTCTCCGATTTTTCGTAACAGATCAGCGAAACCACGATCGTTACGGCGAGGATCGTCAGATTGCGGGGTGTCATCGAAGAGAACCTGAATAATGGATCCGCGAAGGCGTCGACGCCGCTCCTCGGGCCTATGATATGGGAAACCGGCCGGGCGCGGCAATGCTCTCTGGCATCACGTGCCCGTTTCCACGAACTTCCCGGCCCTCAATTCCGCGGGCGCTGCGGCACCGGCTGGAGATTGGCCGGCCCTCGGTGCGGATTTCGGTTCTCCGCCAGTTCGTGAACCGCCTTCACATAACTGGCCCATTCCATCACCGATTCGCGGCTCCAATGCTCCGGCTCGTAACGCGGCGGCGTCAAACGAGGAAAAGGTTTGGCGTAAATCTGGTCCAGACAGTAAATCGCGGTCTGGCGGACGACGAGTCTTCGATCGGTAAGTCCTTCCAGCATGCCTTGCGCGACCGCCGGTTTGGGAAGGGTTCTGCTTCGGGCCAGCAGGATCCATTCCAGAAACTTGCCGGCCCCCGGCGCACCGAGTTCCCGATGAAGGGCTTGCCGCAATGCGGTAAGCCGTTCGTCGCGTCGGGGAATCGTGCGCAGTACCTCGAGCGCGGTAAGTCGCACCGCGCGGCTTTCGTGCGTCAGTGCGCGCCACAGCGAATCCTCCGGCACAAGCGCCAAACTCCAGACCGTCGCCCATTGCCGCGTTTCGTGCTTGTCGAACAATTTCACCAGATCGGATCCCAGGTCGGTCGACTTGCGCAGTCGCGCCAGGACCGCATTGCGCTTCGTCCAATCGGTCGCTGGCGGTTCGAGCCATTCCAGCGAATCGCGGGCCTCCGTCGCGGGAATTACGACACGAGGCAGTTCTCGCCCCAGCACCAGTTGCTGATGCCGCGTCAAGTGTTCGTCGGCGGCCTGGATCTCGCCGTCCAAGATACTGACGACCGTATCGTCCGCGATCAATGAAACGGCAATCGTCGCGTATTCACTGATCGACTCCGCATCCAGCGCATGTTCTCCGGAATGGACCCGCAAGCGCTGCCCGCGAGGAAATCCTCGTAATGCAACTTTGCCGCGCCGCAGCATCAGGGACATTCCGCTGGACGGCCCGTCTTCGCGAGCGAGTGAAATTTCCGTATCCGGCGCCATCGTCAGTTGGCCCCCCGAAGATAACTCCGCCGATGACCAACTGCCCGGCAACGTTACGAGCGTCGCCGATGCATCGACAATCTGCTTTCCATCAACACCGGCCCATCGGCCGGGCTCGATGCCGCGCGTCGCCAGCAATCCGCGGATGTCGGTCCATTTCAACTCGAACGGCGCCGAGTGTTCCGGGAGTTGGAATTCCTTGGGCGGAGGTTGCTCGACAATCAACGGTTCGGTATCCAAGGGCGGATCGGTCGGCTCCGGGATCGGTTCGATGTCGGTATCACCATCCAGCGCCCACAGCGATTCCTCGCCGGATCGGCGGCTGCCGGGAAGCCGGTCCTCGGGGTTGTCGAGCGGCAGATCGCGCGGCGACCTGTGGCTTGGCCTCTCGATGTCGGGCGATTGGACCGGCGGCGGCTGGTCACGGACGATGTTACGGTCGCCCGGAGCCGGTGCGCGGACGCGCGATAACTGCTGGGCTGCAAATAACAGCGCGACCAACAGCGCCGCAGAAGCCAGGAGCGGCCAGAACCACGCGACGGTCGTTCGCGTCCTGCGATTGTTCGAACGATCGCGCCGCGCGACAACAATCCGGTGATCCAGCCGATGCCCGTTGGTCGGTTCCGCATGCGGCACGGGATCGCTGGCGGTCGGTGGCGAGAGTCGGTTGGTCGGTGTAGCAACCGGTTGCTGGGACGGGGACGACAATGGCTGCGCGATCGGCAGCGGGGGCACGAGTCGAAGGATTCGGCGCGTCAGATCGGTTGGCGGGTCGCTCATGATCGGCACGCGATTCAGGAACCGGTAATTGCTGACCACCTCGGCCAATTGCGCCGTGGACTTCCAGCATGCAGTCTCTACTTCGGCCGCCCGCGCTTCGGTCAAGATTCCTTCCAGCCAGGCCACCAGCAGATCGGTAGGTACCGTCAGCGGTTCCGGCGGCGCACGACCGCAATCCAGGAGTTCGCGGACATGCTGAAGTTGCTGCCACTGCCGCGCGACCTCAGGCTCCGCGTCGATCCGATCCCACAAAGCGCGGTCGCTCTGCTCCGGCGGATTCTCGGCTAGTCGAATCAACTGCAATAACATCGCTGACCTCAGGACTCGTCTACGTTCATCACTTCGCGGAGTTTCTGATGCACCCGCTGCAACGTGGGACCGATCGAGTTCATCGGGATTCCCAACTGCTCACTGATTTCCCGGTAACTGCAACCATCCATATAAAACAGGCGAACCATCGCCTGCTGCTTGTCATTCAAGTGCCTTAGTCCGGCCTGCAGGCGTTCCCGCGTTTCCGCCTGAATCAGCTCGCGGAGAGGATCGGAATCGACTCCGCCCACGTCATGCAGTTGGCCATCCTCCTGGCCCGCCTTCCGGACCGGATCGCGTTGATCGCTGCAGAGCTTTCGCACGCAGATTCTCCGTACGACGACGCAGAGCCAGGTCGAGAATCGACTGCGGCCCTCGAACCGTCTCAGTACCGAAAAGTCGCGGGCCACCAACTTGGCAAAGACCTCGGCGCACAGATCGTCGATCACCGAGGAATCGGGCATGCGGCCAAATTCGCGCACCACGACCAGGACTCGTGTGAAAACCAGCCGCTGGTACCGTTCCACAAACGTCGCCCAGGCTGCCGGTTCGCGCAACACGAGCCGTTGGATCAACTGCAAATCGTCCCCTGCCGATTCCAACGCCACTTCCTCTCGCCAGGCCCTTCGGGAATCCCGCCGCCGTACCATACACTTTACTTCGGATACGACCGGCCGGCGGCCCAAAGGCAGACCGACTTCCCGATCCGTGCCGTCCGGCTGGAGATTTCGTACACCGCAGGCCGCGGCAACGACCGATCTTCCCGAAAATCGGCATTTAACTCGCTATTACTCTTGCCAGACCTCGATTTCCGTAAGGCCGCTTCGGGCTTGGCCGCGATGGGTGAACAGCACACGGAGCCTGTCGGTGCTGACCGCGGCAAAGCGAACGGTGTTCCGAACGCCGCCGGCCGGTCGTTTCGGAGTTCGGTCTTGATTGGGAATCTCGACCCAGGCGGCACCATCCCAGGTTTCAAGCGTGTACTTCTCGGGCGCCTGGACGCCGCCGCGATCGTCATAGAGATGCAGTTCCACCCGGCCAATCGGGCGCGGTTCGCCGAAATCAAGTTCCAGCCAGTCCACTGCGTTCGGGGATTCATAACTGGTCCAGCGGTTCATCGGCGTCGGATCGTAAACGATTTTGCCGTCGATCGCCCGTTCCGGCCGGCCCCCAAATCGATCGGAATACGACGCGCGGATTTGGGGAAACCCCGTGCCGTTTCGGTTGAACGCCAGATTGCCAGCGGGCGGCGGCGGAGGTTCGTACGGAAGCGCGCCATCCCCCCAGACTTCAATTTCGGTCAAGCCCGTCTTTCCCTTCGCCGCGTGGCGAAAATGCAATCGCAGTCTTGCGACTTCGATCGGATCGAAAACCACGGTGTTCGGCCGGTGTCCCTCCGCCGACACGAAATCCCGCTCCCGGAAGCGCACCAGCATCCAATGACCAGCCCGCTCCACTTCCACCACGACGCTGTCCGGTGGAACCACTTCCGATTCGTCATCCAGAAAATAAAGTCGCAGCGTGTCGATCGTCCGCGGCACCCCCAATTCCATTTCCAGCGAATCGACCGCGTTCGGGCTGCCCTGGCAGGTCCATCGATTGGGTGGATGGAGATGGTACCAGTAGTTTCCGTCTTGCACTTTTGCCAAGGAACTGCCTTCGGCTGTGTACGTGGCAGAGACGCGCGGGAAAATGTCGCCTTCATTGTTCACCGCGAAATTGATCCGCGCCGCCGCCTGGGACGACGGCGGCACCGAACTCGGGACGGCAGTATCGGTGGCAGGACGCGCGCGGGGCGGCAAGCGGCATTCCAGAATCCCCAATTGATCCGCGCGCGCAAGCGGTTCCCCATCGACGATCAGTTGCAGGCCTTTGCCCAGACCGTAACGATTCCCCAATCGGTCCCAGACCACCGCAATGCGATGACCCCGGTAGGGTAAGTCGTCCAGTGCGAAGTAATCCCACTCCTCGGATGCCAACGGCACGACACGCAACAATTCGTCCTCGCGAGGCTTCAGCCCAACCAGCCCCGTAATCACCAGGTCGCAGAAACCTGAATGAAAATAATGTTCGGAGTGATTGTAGCCGTCGTGGCCCTCGAACGACCCCGTATCAGGATGCAGGGCCTCGGCGAGGTAAGGTCGACCATCCTTGCGATGCGACCGGGCATAGATCGCCAACAATTTCTGGTAGTCGGCGGCCGAGACCGGCGGCGCGGGATAATCCTGAAGAAGATTCGCCAGAGCTTTCAGCGTCTGTGTGGTCGCGTACGGCCAGGACTGGCCGCTCCACCAGCAGCAGGTCTTCTGCAACAGGAACATCGGATCGTTCCGTTCGAGCGTGGTCGGGCCGAAGGGAGCGTGAAAGTAGTCCGGATCGTTCAGGAACTTCCAGGCCCGTTCGTAGCCGCGTCCCGGCTCGGGCATTCCGAATTGCCACGGTACATAGCCGATCAATTCTCGACCGTGCGGGCTGCCCGCGAATTGGCCGGTCTCATAGGTCTTGGACAGAGCCTGAATCCGGTGCCCGTCGCGTTCCTCGTCGCGACGATAGACCTGCAGAAAGAACGTGCGGCGTTCGTCCCAGAGCAGCTCCTGCATCCGTTGACGGATCGCGTCCGCCTTCGCTTGAAACCGCTCGGCCAACGGTTCGTCACCCGTCGTTCGCGCCATCCGAGCGATCGCGACCGCGTCCGCCCACAAATACGCGTTCAAGGTCGGTCGATATCCTTCAGCACCACGCAGGAGGTCACCCGTTTGTCGGCTATTGATGTTAAATTCCATCCCGTCGTCGTGGCCCGTCTGCCAGAACAACCCGACCTCTGGAACATAATGCCGCTGTTCCCAGCCTTCGAAGTTCTTGATCAGTCCGGGCAGCAGGCGACGCAGTAGCGCCGGATCAGGGTGCACCAGATGCGCCGCCCAGGCAGAATCGGCAAGCCAGGTGCTGTAATTCCGCGGTTGCGCTCCGGGCGTTTCCAGCCAGTAGCGCGTGTAGTCGTTTGCGATGCGCGGCGACCGCAGCCAGCGCGCCTCGTAAATCTGATGCCCGGCCGGACAGCTGATGGCGCCGTAGGTTCCCGACCAGAAGGGCCGATCGATGAACTCGGTAAAGACATACCCGGTATTGGGCGAGCCATAGGTCAGATGCTTGGTGAGCAACTCCCAGCGGTAGTACCAGGTGGTGGTGATCTCCGCGTCCGGACATTCGAAAAACGGGATCTGCTCGCGATACCAGCGCCAATCGCGATTATCCCAGAACGTCTGCCGCTGGAGCTGCTCCTGTTTGTTCAAAACCTGACCGAACAACGGCAATGCGCTGCCGAACAGGCCGACCGCGATGATGAGATCGACGCGGGAAAGAAACGCGAAACGGATCATGGTGGAACGCATTTCTTGTTACGAGTTATGCCTTAAGCCGGATGGGCGGTGTCGACAACAGATCGGGCTGCACTGATTGTTGCACGACGGCCCAAAGTTGCCAGTCCCTTGGCGTTGGGGCGGCAGTAACTACGGCGAACGCGAGGCGCGCGATGGGATGATCGAAGCGATATCGGTATGCTGGGAGCATCGCTTGCCGAGACGACCTTGTTCCCTGGCAGGCCAGTCGGGCAGCGAACAGGTGGCACACCATGCGGATGCATCGTCGCGACGCGATGTTGCGACTCGGAGCTTTGACCGGCGGGGCGATGACCCTGCCGCGGCTGCTGGCGGCGGAGCGATCGAACGCTGGCGTTCGACCGCCGAGCGGCAAGTCCTGCATATTTTTGTTCATGTGGGGCGGTCAGCCTCAACAGGACATGTGGGATTTGAAACCGGGCGCGCCCGACGGCGTGAGGAGCCCGTTTTCGCCAATCCAGACGCGCGTGCCGGGCCTGCAGCTCTGCGATCAATTGCCACGGTTATCCGAGCACGCGGAGAAGCTGGCGATTGTCCGTTCCCTCACCCATTCGCACTCGGACCATGGCGTGTCGGTCTATCATGCGTTGACGGGACGGCCGATGCTCCCACCGCGGACTTTTCCGGGGAATGCCCGCCAAAGATCGGACTTCCCCGCGATCGGCTCGATTTTTTCGTACCTGGGCGGCGGATCGGCCTTGCCTGCGAGTATTTCCATTCCCCGCGCGGTCGCGCACGATGGAGTCTTCTATGCCGGTACCCATGCCGGCTTTTTGGGTTCCAGCCACGACCCGATCGAATTAGGGCGGGTGTTCAACCATGTTCAGGTCGGGCCACGTAACGATCCTCCGGCGATTCCGTTGACCCTCCCCAGCGACATGTCGCTGGCTCGCCTGCAAGCGCGTCGCGGCTTGCGGAATCTACTGCAGGACAGCGATCGAACGATGCAGAACACCGCGGGTGTCCGCGCGTTCGACAGCAACTTCGAAACGGCATACCGGCTGCTCCACTCGACGACCATACGCGACGCGTTGAATCTCGAGGCCGAACCGGCCTCGGTGCGGGACCGCTACGGCCGCAATGAATACGGCGAAAGTTTCCTTACCGCCCGGCGTCTTGTGGAAGCGGGCGTGCGGCTGGTCAGCGTCAATTGGATGTTCATCACGCCGGCCGCCAAGGTTTACAACGTCTGGGATGCCCATGGTGGACTCAACGATCTGGAGCATGGCCAGACCGGTTACGGCATGCTCAAGGCCGACTATTGCCTGCCGGCGTTCGATCGGGCATTCTCCGCCTTGCTTGACGACCTGGCCCAACGCGGGTTGATTGCCGATACGCTGGTCGCCTGTGCCGGCGAATTTGGCAGGACTCCCAGGATCAATGGCAACAACGGCAGGGACCATTGGCCGTTCTGTTACTCGGCGGTCCTGGCGGGCGCGGGGATTCAGGGCGGAGCGATCTACGGCGCGAGCGACAGCCAGGCGGCCTACGTCAAAGAGAATCCGGTCACACCCGGCGATTATCTCGCGACGGTCTGCAAGGCGTGCGGACTCGATCCGAACAGCGAGGTTCGGGATCAGGAAGGGCGTCCGTTCAAAATCTGCGATGGGGAGCCGATCGCCGCCATTCTGGGTTAGCCGCGACTGTGGCCCGCGCGATCGAACAGGTGTTCCGCATGCACGGCGGACCGCCCTCGACAATCCGATCCGCCAGACAAAGTGCCTCATCCAGCAGCACAAGCGGATACGGCTCCAGGTCGCCGGGACGCAGATTCTGTTTATCGACAAGCGGATGATCCCGCGGAAGCACGAGCAGCAGTTCCTCCTCGAACAGTTCTTCTATTTCCAGGTGCCGCGTCGCGGCTCGACGTCGAGTTGCGGGGCAACTCGACGTCGGCAACAATGCACGCAGTGCATCGTGACAAGGCATTGACTTCATTCGAATTATAGGTCTGTTCTCGCTAGAACTTCCACAGCGGGAACATCGCGAAACCAACAAGGGGAACGAAAATGGAAACGGCAGGCAGGTGTCCAGTTTTGGCGGCGGATCGACCGGCTTCGATACGGCATACGGCGGCAGGTGCGATGACGAACAGTGATTGGTGGCCGAATCAATTGAATCTGTCGATTCTCCACCAGAATTCGCCTGGCGCCGATCCGATGGACGGCGACTTCGACTATGCGGAAGCGTTCCAGCAGCTCGACCTGGCCGCCGTGCGGCACGACATTTATCAGCTGATGACGACGTCGCAGGACTGGTGGCCCGCCGATTACGGGCATTATGGGCCGCTGTTTATCCGCATGGCCTGGCACAGTGCCGGGACGTATCGCATCAGCGATGGCCGTGGCGGCGCCGGATACGGCACGCAACGGTTCGCGCCGCTGAGCAGTTGGCCCGATAACGCCAACCTCGACAAGGCGCGTCGGCTGCTCTGGCCGATCAAGCGGAAGTACGGCGCTCGGATTTCCTGGGCCGACCTGATGATCTTTGCCGGCAACTGCGCGCTGGAATCGATGGGGTTCAAGACGTTCGGGTTCGCGGGTGGCCGCGAGGACGTGTGGGAGCCGCAACAGGATATTTACTGGGGGTCGGAGAGTACGTGGCTGGGCGACCAGCGCTATCGCGGGGAGCGGGAACTCGAGAATCCGCTGGCCGCGGTGCAGATGGGTTTGATCTATGTCAATCCGGAAGGACCGAACGGCAAACCCGACCCACTGGCCGCCGCGCGGGACATTCGGGAGACATTCGGCCGGATGGCGATGAATGACGAAGAGACGGTCGCATTGATTGCCGGCGGCCATACCTTTGGCAAGGCGCATGGGGCCGCCAGCGCGGCCAACGTCGGTCCGGAACCGGAGGGAGCGGACATTGAGGAGATGGGGCTCGGCTGGAGGAATCGTTTCGGCCAGGGGAATGCCGGTGACACGATCACCAGTGGTCTCGAAGGTGCCTGGACGTCGACTCCGACGCAATGGTCGAACGGCTACTTCGACAATCTGTTCGGCCACGAATGGGAATTGACGAAGAGTCCGGCGGGAGCATGGCAATGGACGCCCCAGGACGCCGCGTCAAAACAAAACGTCCCGGACGCTCATGATCGCGCGAAGAAGCATGCGCCGATCGCATTTACGACCGATCTGGCGTTAAGGCTCGACCCGGCCTACTGCCAGATCTCGAAGCGATTTCACGCGAATCCTGGTCAATTCGCGGAGGCGTTCGCCAAAGCCTGGTACAAGCTGACGCACCGCGACATGGGACCGGTTTCGCGACTGCTTGGTCCCGAAGTTGCGCCACCCCAATTGTGGCAGGATCCGGTTCCATCGGTCGATCACGAACGGATCGGCGACGGCGAGATCGGGGCGCTCAAAAGCAAGCTGCTCGCCTCAGGACTTACCGTCGCGGAACTGGTGTCAACGGCCTGGGCGTCGGCGTCGACGTTCCGCGGCAGCGACAAGCGCGGCGGGGCCAACGGCGCCCGCATTCGACTCGCTCCGCAAAAGGACTGGGAGGTGAATCAGCCGGCCGCATTGGCGAAGGTGCTGCGGACACTGGAGAATATCCAGGCGGAATTCAACGGAGGTCAACAAGGTGGCAAGCGTGTCTCGCTGGCCGACCTGATCGTGCTGGGGGGATCGGCCGCCGTCGAAGAGGCGGCGCGGCGCGCCGGACATGCGATTGCGGTGCCGTTCGCGCCGGGGCGTACCGACGCCACGCAGGCGATGACCGACGTCGAGTCGTTCGCGGTGCTGGAGCCGACTTCGGATGGCTTCCGCAACTTTGTGGCGAGGCAGATCGATCGCCCGGCCGAGGAACTGCTGGTTGATCGTGCGCAACTGCTGACGCTCACGGCTCCCGAGATGACGGTACTGGTCGGCGGACTGCGTGTACTGAACGCAAACGCCGGAGACGGTCCGCAGCGGCAGCTTGGCGTCTTCACCCAACGGCCCGAGACGCTTACCAACGACTTCTTCGTCAACCTGCTCGACATGAGTACGGTCTGGCGGAAGTCCCCGATCTGCGAGCATTTCTTTGAGGGGTTGGACCGTGCGACCGGCCAGATCAAGTGGACGGCAACACGCGTCGACCTGATCTTCGGGTCGCATTCGCAGCTTCGCGCGATTGCCGAGGTCTACGCCTGTCAGGACGCGCAGCGTAAATTCGTGCGCGACTTCGTCGCGGCCTGGACGAAAGTAATGAACCTGGACCGTTTCGATTTGTAGTTGCGTTTGCTTGGGAAAGGAATCGCATGACGGGTTTCGACGAACTTCGGTTGACGCGATTGGCGAAGCGGGCGGGCTGTGCCGCCAAACACCCACCGGGATTTCTATTGCCGCTGCTGGGCCTGCTGCCGCCGATCGACGATCTGAATGTGCTGATCGGAAGCGCCACCGCCGACGATGCGGCCGTTTATCGACTGAACGACGATCTGGCCCTGGTGCTGACGACCGATTTCTTCACTCCCATTGTCGATCGGCCCTGGGACTTTGGACGCGTGGCCGCCGCCAATGCGCTGTCCGACGTCTATGCGATGGGTGGCGCGCCGCTGGCAGCGCTAAGTATCGTCGGATTCCCGGACAATCTTCCCGCGGAAGTGCTGGGAGAGATCCTGCGCGGCGCGGCCGAGGTCGTGCGTCAGGCCGGCGCAAGCATCGTCGGCGGCCACACGATCAAAACGGAGGAGCCGATTTTCGGACTGGCTGTCGTTGGCAGAATTCATCCGCAGCAGGTTCTCAGCAATGCGGGCGCGGTTCCCGGCGACGTGTTGATACTCACCAAGCCGCTGGGACTCGGCATCATCTCCACCGCGGCCAAGAATGATCAGGACGCGCGGCACGCGATCGACGAAGCGATCGGCGTGATGACAACGCTGAATCGGATCGGCAGCGAAGTGTTCGTCGAATGGGGCGCCCATGCGCTCACCGATGTCACCGGATTTGGTCTGCTCGGCCATCTGCGCAATATGACCGCCGCGAGCGCGGTGACGGCCGAAGTCTGGTGCGATTCGGTCCCGGTCCTGCCCGCGGCACGGGAATATGTCGCGCAAGGTATCGCGCCGGGTGGAACTCGCGCCAATCTGAAGTTCCTGCTGGATTGGGTCGACTTTGACGCGGCAATCACCCAGGAGCAGCAACTCCTGCTCTGCGATGCCCAGACCTCCGGCGGGTTGTTGGCAGCCGTGGCAAACGCATCCGCAACTGAAATTCGATCCCGGCTGGCTGTCCGTGGCGTGCAGTCATCGATCATCGGCAGGATCGACAATCCAGGCGGTGGCAGAATACGCGTCGTACGCGGGCAGTAAACCGGTCGGCGGCAAGAATGCGTTGGCACGCAAGACTACGAGCCAGCGAGCGGCTGAAGCGCGTCGCCTCACACGCCGATACCAAGGTGCCTCTCTTGGGATCTAAGTGAAACCCGAATTGCCGGTGGGTCCTCAATTGGCCCGAAGCAGTTCATTTCTGGGTTGGCGGGATATCGCTTGGGGAGATGCTCAGTTCGCCGCAGGCGCTGAGGATCTGGCCCCAGGTTGTTTCATCCAGTTCGATGCCGTTTGCCAGCCGCCGCGCGCGCGTCTGTTCCTCGATCTCCCCGGGGACCAGAATCTGACCGGAGGGGTCGAGTTTCTCGGAACTTTTGACGAAATCGATGAACCGGCGGACTTCCTGATGGAACGCCTCTTCGGGGCCGAACTTGCGGCAATCCAGGTAAATGGAGAGCATGCCGTTCGTCAGACGGTCCGCCCGGGCGGGGTTCGTGCATGAACCACCGGTCAGCGCTCCCGCCAGAATCTCCGTGATCATCCCCAGGGCGTAGCCTTTGTGGGCACCGATCGAGAGAATCGAACCTGGCGGATCGCCGTAGAAAATCCTGGGATCGGTTGTCGGATTACCTTGCGCGTCGATCATGCAGCCCTCGGGCAGCTGCACGCCTTTGTTGAATGCGACCTTGATCTTGCCCTCGGCGATGGTGCACATCGAAATATCGACGATCATCGGTGAGCCACCCGGAATCGGCACTCCGGCGGCGACGGGACAGGCGGACAGCCGCCGGCTGATTCCGCCGAAGGGTGCCACCAACATTCCCGCGCCGCTGGTATTCACGAAGTGCAGAGAAAGCAGGTTTTCGCGGGCCGCCATGATCGGCCAGTCTCCGATCCTTCCGAGGTGTCCGGAATCGCGCAGCGCGATCACCGCCACGCCCTGCCGCGTCGCTTTTTGAATCCCCAAACGAACCGCTTGTTCACCGATCGACTGTCCGAGCCCGAAGCGACCATCCACAACCGCGAGCACGTCCGTTTCCAAGACGATCTGCGCCTGTTGATTGGGAAGCACTTTGCCATTGCGCAGCCAGCCGATGTAGGTCGCGACGCGAATGACGCCATGGGAATCATGCCCCGCCAGATTCGCCTCGACCAGGTAATGTGCCACGCGGTCTGCCTCGTCGGTGGCACATCCCGCGCGGCCGAACATCTGTGCGACCAGCTGCTTCAATCGATCTGCTGCAATTCTCATCGGTTCTCCATTTCTACCTCAACGAATGAACTGCCGGACGAAATCGTCGCCCAGGCCGACTCGAGCGTAATGCCGCCTGCACAATTCGATCTTGGTATGGACGTCATCGTGCCCGCAGGGCCGCATCTGCTCGTCAAAATAAACCAACGCTCCACAGACATGGAACAACGTAATCATCTCGGGTACGTCATCATCGACCACAAGTGTGTGAATCTCACCGGGCGGTTCGAAGACATACATCCCTTCGGTGGCCACCCAATCGTGCTCAAGGTAACGCCAGGAACCTTTCAGCACAAATCCGTGTACGGGCGCCGGGTGCCGATGTCGGCTGAGCATCCCGGCACGGGTCACTTTCAGCAGGTTGACCCATTCCCCTTGGACGGTGTTCAGTAACAGCGGCCGAAACCAGACCTGCGGTGCCTGCGGCACCCACAGTCGGTCGTCGTCCGGGATCGCTTGCACTGCCATTTCCGGAATCGTCCAGGACGCGCTCATTTGATCATCTGCCTTTCTCGAACGTTTTTTTGTTCAGGACCAACGGGCCAGCGCAAGCCAACCCCGTACCTGGGGCATCCTGCCCCAGCTGCACCAGCTGCAGCAGTAAACAGTTTTTCCATGGTAACGCGGATCAACCTCAGAGCATCTTCAGCAGCGAACGAGCCCGAAGTCACTCGCGGCATATTTCACGCGACCGAGTATCCGCCATCGATGGGCAACAGTACACCGGTGATAAAATGGGCGGCCGGCGAACAGAGGAACATCACGGCTCCCGCGACATCCCGCGGTTCGCCCCACCGGCCCAACGGCGTGCGGTCGAGGATCACTTGGCTGCGCGAAGAATCCTCGTACAGTGCCCGGGTCATCGGAGTGCGGATCCATCCCGGCGCGACGGCATTCACGCGAATGCCGAGGGGCGCCCAGCCGATTGCGAGCGAACGAGTCAATTGAGCAACTCCGCCCTTGCTGGCACTGTAGGCAGGCACAAATCCACTCCCGAAATAACTCAACATCGACGCCACATTCACGATGCATCCTGACTCGCGGGCCAGCAGATCGCGGCATGCCAGCGACACGCGCATCACACCGCTGAGGTTGACGTCCAGAACCTGGTCGAATGCAGGCAACGTATATTCCTTGCCTTCGCGCAGCAGGATCCCTGCGGCATTAACCAGGACCGAGAGCCGCTTTAGGCCGTGGACCACCTGGGCCACCGAGTCGTCGCGTGTGACGTCAAGCTTGAAACAACGGATGTGCGGGTAGCTCTGGCCAAACGCGGTCAATTCGTCGTTGTCAATTCCGGTCGCGATGACGTCCGCCCCTGCGGAGGCAAATGCTTCTGCCACCGTAGCGCCGATGCCGCCGGTGCCGCCGGTAATCAGCACGACGGGCGGGTTGGTCGAAGGCTCGGGTTGCACCATGCGGGCGGTCTCGTGAATTCTCGTTTTCGTTACGCGCTCGGGGACTGCCGGCCTGCCCACAAACCGGTCGGGAACCACGGGCGATTCTGAAAGACCGACTTATCGTACCCGACGCGGTGAACGGTCGAAATATGGTCGGAATCGCTTCGCGGATTCCTGATTCTGCATCCCTGGTCGTTGTCGCGACGAATTCGGCCCATTTTGGTCGTTGACCCTGTTCCTCGGCGGTTGGTACGATGCCGGCATGAACGCAATGAAGCGCATCGGTCTGCTTATAGTCGCTGTCGGTCAGTTGCCTGCCGGCCGAGCGGACTGCGGTGATTGGTCGGTTTTCGATCCGTTGCGCGGATCGCGGCCGCCGGCGGTGGTCGACCCGGATTGGCAGGCTCCGATCGACGCCTTTATCTACGATGGCCTGACAAAAGCCGGACTCCGCCCGGCTCCCGTCGCGGACCGCCGTATCTGGCTGCGTCGGGTTGCACTCGACCTCCATGGGCTTCCGCCTGCCCCTGAGGAAATGCAAGATTTTCTCGCCGACGATCGTCCGGACGCCGTGGTTATGGCGGAAATTGTCGATCGCTATCTGGCGTCCCCGCGCTATGGCGAGCGGTGGGCCAGGCATTGGCTGGATGTCGTTCGCTATGCGGACTCCGATGGATTCGCGATCGATGCCGAGCGACTGCAGCTATGGCGCTATCGTGATTACGTCATCCGCTCCTGGAACCAAGACCTGCCCTTCGACCAGTTTGTCCGAGAACAGCTGGCGGGCGACGAGTTAGAGGCTGGCGAGTTAGAGGCTGGCGATCGACGCTCGGCCGGTCTGGTCGCGATCGGCTACTACCGTCTCGGGCCGTGGGAAGCCGATAACATGACCCCGGAGCACCGCCGGCAGGACTATTTGAATGATGTCACGACGAATATCGGAAGCGCGTTCCTCGGCCTGACGATCGGCTGCGCCCGATGCCACGATCACAAATACGATCCGATATCGCAGCTCGACTTTTACCGCCTGCAGGCGTTCATCGCCCCGATCAAACATGAAATCCTGGCGTGCGATTTCATGCAGGGGGAACTGACGCCCGCCGGTGAGAAAACGCGCGGGGCGGCGATTCGCGACCGCGAGGAAACCGCGCGTCAACTCGATTCGCTGCTGCAGGAGCTTCGACAACGGATCGCCCGCGTGATCGACGCGCCGCCGGAACTTGTCGAGGACAGCCTTTTGGATCGATCGATCAAAGATCGATCTTATCCTGTGGTCAAGGAGCAGGCCGAGCGGGTCGAGGCGCTGCGCGGCCAACTTGCCAATCAGGTTGTCGAGCAGCGACTGGACGCCAAAGTGGTCGCGATCCGCAATCCTGCCGGCGAGGAAAAGGTCCCGGAATCCCATCTGCTGCGCAACGGCGACGTATTCGATCCCGCGGATCGGGTCACACCGGGTTTTCCCGCGACATCGTCGGCGTCCTGGTCGGCAGCCTTATCACAGCGTGCCGAAACTCTGGTGGAGACTGCCGCCGGACGTCGCGGGTTATTGGCAGCCTGGATGACCGACGTGAATAACCCGATTCCACCCCGGGTATTCGCGAATCGCGTCTGGCAATTTCATTTCGGCAGCGGACTGGTGGCGACGACGAACGATCTGGGCAACAACGGCTCGGGGCCCAGCCATCCGGAATTGCTGGATTATCTCGCCGAACGGCTGCGGCAGGGCGGATGGTCGCTGAAAACACTTCATCGCGAACTGCTGCTTTCCCGCACCTACCGGATGGGGTCGCGGCACCCGGCACAGGAAGCCTGTTCGCGCATCGATCCTGCCAACCGCCTTTGCTGGAGGGCTCCCCTGCGGCGCCTCGACGCCGAATCGCTTCGCGACGCGCTGCTGGCCGTCTCCGGACGACTGCAGCGTGAGATGGGAGGGCCGGGGATCTACGAGGCGTTACCGTCAGGAATGGAAACGAAACTTCCGTTTTTCGACTGGAACGCCTCCGAGGAGTCCCAACGATGCCGACGCAGCATCTACATGTTCCAGCGCCGCAACCTGGTGCATCCGCTGGTGGAAGCATTCGACGGCCCGGAAATCAACTTGTCGTGCGAATTACGACGCACGTCCGTCACCGCTCCCCAGGCGCTCGCCTTGTTCAACGGGAGCCTGACTCATGAGTGTTGCCACGACTTGGCGGCGATCATTCGCCAGTCGAGCGCCGATGCCGAACGGCGCATCGATTCGCTGTACTGGCGGGCGCTAGGTCGAGCGCCCAGCCCGCAGGAGTTGGCGATCTGCGTCGGTTTTCTGCGCCACGAATTGCAGCAGACGGTTTCCAGCAGCGAAACAGTTGCTGGTCCGCGGGAAGCTGCCGGCAGCGGCGATGCTTCGGGGACGCCGTCCGACGCGAAGTGGTTGGATTTGTGCCTGGCCATCCTGAACAGCAATGAGTTCATTTACCTCGATTAAAGCGCCCCAGGGGAGATCGGCAATGAACTGGAAATGCTGTACGCGGAGGGAACTGCTGGCGCACGGCACCACCGCCGGACTCGCCGGCGTGGCCCTGCAGTATCTGCTCGGCCGCGAAGCGACTGTTACCGGCGCAGAATCGTCCGCGTCGGCCAGCCAATCGATCAGCCCCTTGACCGCCAAGCCACCCCATTTCCCAGCCCGAGCCGATTCCGTCCTGTTTCTGATGATGGAAGGAGGTCCTAGTCAGGTCGACACTTTTGATCCGAAATCGGCGTTGGAACGGGTGCATGGCGAATTATTTCAGCGCGAGAACGTGAAGACCAATCAGGTCAAGGGCAACCGCTATTTCGTCCGATCGCCGTTTTCTTTTCGCTCGTATGGCCAGTGCGGAATGCAGGTCAGCGAGTTGTTCTCGGAAACGGCACAGCACGTCGACGACATTGCGTTCATTCGTTCGGCATATGGCGAGAGCGACAATCATCCTGCGGCCGTCTTTCAGTATACGACCGGCTATCCGATCCAGGGTCATCCATCGATGGGAGCATGGATTGTCTACGGTCTGGGCTGCGAGAACGAAAATCTGCCGGCGTTTGTGGTTTTGCGCGATGGAAAACCGTTCGGGGGCACGACGAGTTGGGGGAACGGGTTCTTGCCGGCGACCTTTCAGGGTGTGCAGTTTCGCGGTGGCGACAAGCCGGTGCTTGATCTGGCTCCACCGGCGTCGATCAGTCGCGGCCGGCAGCAAGACACACTTCGCCTCGTGCAGGCCCTGAACGGCGAGCATCTGCGTGGGCGTACCGAGTTTGCGGACCTTGCCTCGCGCATCGCCAGTTATGAACTGGCGTTCCGGATGCAAAGCGAAATACCCAGGGCGATCGACCTTGCCGCGGAAACGGCGGCGACACATAAACTCTACGGGTTGGACGCCGATACAACGCGCGCGTTTGGATCGCGATGTCTGTTGGCGCGCAGACTGATTGAACAGGGCGTTCGTTTCGTGCAGGTCTGGTCGGGAGGCTGGGACTCGCACGACGACGTCGCCACGGGACATCGCAACGCCGCGGCCCAGGTCGACCGCCCGATCGCCGGACTGCTGACCGATCTGAAGCAACGTGGACTTCTGGAGCGGACGCTCGTCGTGTGGGGCGGCGAGTTCGGCCGGACGGTGGATACGACGGAGGCGGCGCACAAGAAGCAGAAGCCGGGGCGAGATCACAATCCTCGCGCAATGACGATCTGGTTCGCCGGCGGCGGAGTGCGGAGCGGCACGGTCCTCGGCGCGACGGACGAATTCGGCGAACGGGCCGCGGAAAACGCACATCATCTGAAAGACGTTCATGCCACGTTGCTGCATCTGCTGGGACTCGACCATGAACGGTTGAGCGCGTACCACGGCGGCCGCTTTCAACGGCTCACCGATATCGGCGCTGCCGTGATCCCCGAGTTGATCGCCTGATCGACTTTGCCTGATGGAATTCGGCTCAGGAACGTCAGGGAGCAGCGGCGCGCGCCCCATTCAGAACATTAGTGCCGCAGCTGATTCAGGTACTTTACGCGTATCGCGCGGAGTTCTTCGTCGTATCGCCCGGACTTGAAGTCGGGAAACGTCCAGGGAAAAGGTCGATAGCTGCCGCCTTCGTAGCGCGCGATCAGATCGGCGTAGACGCCGTCCGACAGGTGGATTTTCTGCCCGGCGTATTTCAGGCTGGCGAGTACGATCTTGTTGTGATCGAGGTAACCGACATCGAGATTCACGGTGCGCCTGCCCGCGGCGGCTGTGAACTGTTCCAACTCGTTGCAGAATAATTTGGCTGCCGGCAGCGATTCCGGCGGTACCAGAGTTTCAAAAGCGATGATCCGTCGCACAAGCGACTGTCCCATTTCCGGTTCGTAGTAGTCGGTACTATCGAACAAGCGATCGGGACCCTGGAAATCGATCGGCCCCCAACGCTCCGTTGCCAGGCGCAGCGACTCGGCAAGGGGGCTGTTCGAGGGGGGGGCATCCACCTGGCAGTCGCTCTGGCGGTCCGGCATCTGCGGGTCCGGCGAATGCGGGTCATCCGCACGCACTTCGGACGCGGACCACAGTGCGGCGATCAGCAGTTTCACCGGGATCACGGGTTGAACGGGGGCCATCGAGCAGTACCTGGGGCGATTCAAGTCAGCAGCGATTTTCTGGCATTCAGAATCTGCAGGGCTCGCTGTGCAACACGCGCATCGATCTGGAACTGCTGGACAATGCTGGCCAGCAGGTCCTGCCCCGCGAGCTCCTGACGGATGACTTTGGTTCGAGCGCGTCGCTGTAGTCGATTTCCCTGCAGGTAGTTCTGGCAGTCGCCGCGAACGGCAGTCAGCACCGGATAGCTCATCATCTCCCAGCCAAACGACGCATCCCAGGCCCGCAGGAACTGGGCGGCGTCGACCGGCGCAGTTTTGTAGGTGAGTCGATAAGTGGACTGGTTGGCGAACCAGGTGCGCAATTCAATACGTTCGCCGACCGGATCGGGACGCAGTTCCAGTTCGTTGAACGAGGTGGGCAGACGCAACGGCTGGCGGAAGGTCAGCGGGATCGGATGGACGATCAGATAGCCGGGATCGAGCAGGCAGGGCACCATGTCGATCCAGACGAGCATCGCGCAGTGGGTGTCGGCGCCATAGCGGCGATCGGCGAGGATCGGTTCGGCGCGTATGCCGAGGCTGCGCACCAGGTGCAGCAGGGTCGCGGTCAGAGAAAAACAGGTACCGCCGGTTCCCCAAAGAAAGTGATCACGGAGCACTTCGTACGGTCCGCGCCGCGAGCGGTCGCTGGCTCCCGCTTCGCTTTGCTTGATGATCTTCGTAAGATTCTCGTAAGGAATTTCCGCAAAGGCAGCGGCGATCGCCGGCAGCGTCTCGACGGGGTTAGCGACCGATCGTTCCGCGGTTGGGCTGCACGGCGCGAGTTCAAAATACTGGCAGAATGCGTCCAGCAGCTGCCGATCGGCGGGATCTGCCAGCGGGTGATCGGCGTCGCCGGTGCGTGAGGACGGCAGCAGGAGATGGGAGGCATTGTGGCGCTGTGGCATTCGCTCATTGTGTCGATTGTGGAAAGCGGCGGCAATCCGTAAACTCGATCGCGTCGTGACCATGCGTGCCGGATCCGGCACGCTGCGATCATGAGATTGGACGATCAAACCGTGGCAGGAGCTTTCATGAGCATCCGAGAAATTGCGGCAGCGGCGATCGTGACGATGGGCCTGTCGGGAACGCTGTTGTCGGCGGGGGACAGTGATCTGATCCAGGTGGGTGTGGCGCGGATCGACATTACGCCGGATTATCCGGTACGGCTGAATGGCTTCGGCGGTCGGCGGAACGAGTTCGAGGGGATTCGGCAGCGGATCTGGGCCAAGGCACTTGCGATCGGAGCGGACAATGATCCTGGAGGACCCGCGGTTCTGGTAGCGCTGGATGCGACATTCGTCACGGACGAACTGTTGCGCGACACGGCGCGCCGCCTGGCGGCGCATGGCGTGAGGGAAGACCGCATCGCCTTGACGGCGACACACACCCATTCGGCGCCGATGATTCGCAACGCGGCGCCCACCTTATTTGGCGAACCGATTCCGCCATCGCACCAGGAGCATATTGACCAGTACACCGTGGAGTTGCGCGATCGGGTCGTGCAAGTGGCGCTCGATGCCTTGCGCGATCGCCGGTCATCGACGCTCGAATATGCGATCGGGGAAGCGACCTTCGCGCGGAACCGGCGTACGCCGGGAGGTCCCGTCAATCATGAACTGATGACGCTTCGCGTCCGCGCCCCGCGAGGCGAATTACGTGCGGTCTACGTCAACTATGCGTGCCACTGTGTAACGCTTTCGGATAATCAGATCAGCGGTGATTGGGCAGGCTATGCCGCGGAACATCTGGAACGCCAATCCCCGGGCTGCGTCGCTCTGGTATCGGTCGGTTTTGGCGCCGATTCCAACCCCAGTTCCGGCGTAACCGGCGGAAATGCCGAGGCCGCTTCGGCACAAGGTCTCGAGATCGCAGCGGAGGTCGATCGACTGATGGGTCTTCGCTGGATGCCGATTCGCAGCGTCCCGGAAGTCGACAGCCCGCAAATCGTTCTACCACTGGCCGAACTTCCGTCGCGCGCAGTGTGGGAACAGAAGGCAAAAGCCGCCGGCGCGGAGGGCCATCATGCCCGCGTCCAGTTGGCGCGACTCGATCAGGGGCTGACGCTGCCGACGCGAATCGATTACCCGATCCGCGTCTGGCGATTCGGCAAGGAACTGGCGATGGTTTTCCTGCCGGGGGAAATCGTGGTCGATTATGCGCTGCGACTCAAGCGGGAATTAGATGGCTATCGCCTCTGGCTCAACGGCTACTCCAACGGCTGTCCCGGATACGTTCCCTCCGAGCGGATCCTGCGCGAAGGCGGCTACGAGGGAGGCGGGGCGATGATCTACTTCGATATTCCTGGTCCCTACGCCGCCGGGCTGGAACAACAGATTATTGACGCGGTTCGTCGTCCTTTGAATCCGCAATTCGCCGCCAGTTTCGACAGCCAGCGCACCCGTGGAACCATGCCGCGGCCGGCGACAACGGCGGTTGCATCGTTGCGGACCTTGCCGGGCTACAGCGTGCAGCTTGTCGCCAGCGAACCGTTGATCAGCAGCCCTGTTGCCATCGATTTTTCCGCAGACGGCAAGCTTTGGGTGGCGGAAATGTACGATTATCCGTCCGGCACCGCGGGCGATTACCAGCCCGGAGGGCGCGTGAGAATGCTCGACGACTCCGACGGTGACGGCAGGTATGACCGGTCGCGGATTTTCCTGGCGAACATCCCGTTCCCGACGGGCGTGACGGCTTGGCACAAAGGCGTGCTCGTTTGTGCCGCGCCCGACATAATTTACGCGGAGGATCGCGACGGCGACGGCACCGCCGATCTGGTGAAAAAGGTCTACAGTGGATTTGGCACCGAGAACTATCAGGCGCGCGTCAACAGTTTGCGTTATGGACTGGATGGGTGGATCTACGGGGCATGCGGGCTGTTTGGCGGCCGGATCACGAACGAACATGGCGACCGATTGGAACTTGGCAATCGCGATTTTCGTATCCGTCCCGATCTGGGATCGATCGAACCGGTGACAGGTACGACGCAGCAGGGCCGAGTTCGCAATGACTGGGGCGACTGGTTTGGTTGTGACAACAGCACCTTAATTCGACATTACCCGATCGAGGATCGTTATTCACGACGCAATCCCGCGTTGCCGGTGCCGGTGACATCGATGTTCCATCACCGCAATGCCGATCCGGGTCAGTTGTTTCCGATCAGCAATGTGACACTGTATCCGCTTTCCGGGCCTCCCGGCCGCGTCACCGCCGCGTGCGGCCTGGAGATCTATCGCGATCGGACCCTGGGCCTCGAATTCCAAGGGGACGCGTTCACGTGCGAACCGGTGGCCAATCTGGTCCATCACTTGCGGCTCCGGCCGGACGGAGTGACCTTCGCAGGTGACAGGGCGCCGAACGAAACGCAGCGGGAGTTTCTGGCGTCGAGTGATCCCTGGTTCCGTCCCGTGCAGGCGCGTTCCGCGCCGGATGGAGGCCTGTGGGTCGTCGATATGTACCGATTTGTGGTGGAGCATCCACGCTGGATCCCGCCCGAAACGGTTGCCGCGCTGGACGTTCGCGCGGGACACGATCGCGGGCGAATCTACCGAGTGATTGCCAGCAGCGAGCGGCATTTGCCAATGGTACCGAAGCGACTCGATCGGCTATCGAACGCCGAGCTCGCGGGGGCGCTCGAATCGTCGAACGGCTGGCAGCGCGATATGGCCCAGCAACTGCTCGTGGAACGGCAGGCGCTCGATCAGAGTGACGGCCTGCGGCGGCTTGCGGCATCGTCCATGCTGGCCGAGGCACGGCTCCACGCGCTTTGTACCTTGGACCTGTTGGGGCGATGCGACGATGCGACGTTGATTTCCTGTTGTAACGATCCGCATCCAGGCGTGCGACGGCACGCGGTGCGAATCGCGGAGTCGGCGCTCGGCAAATCGACGCAAGTCACCGACGCGGTCGTGCGGATGCTGGACGATCCTGATCCGCAGGTCCAGTTGCAGTTGGCGTGGACTCTGGGGGCATGGAACAGTCCACAATCGGCTGCTCCCTTATCGCGACTTCTCGTCAGGAATCACGCCGATCGTGTGCTCACCTGGGCGGCGCTGGCATCGCTGCACCGGCAGAATTTTTCAGAGCTGATCCGGGAGATTGTCGTTGGCGATGCACCGCCGGCCGCGCGGGACGCTTTGCTGCCGACGCTGGTGGGACTCAGCGCGACCCTGGGCACGGAATCCACATTGTCGAATTTTGCGAGGCACCTGGCGGTGCCTGACGCGTCGATGGCGGCCAAATTCGCCGTATTACGTGAGCTGCTTTCGGTATCGGCGAAGCAAAAACAGGAACTCACGGCGCGCTTGGATCAGGATGGCCAGGCGGCGGTACGCAGATTGATCGATGCGGCGACGACCGCAGTTTCCGACCACGATTTGGCGGAGGAGCAGTGCCTGCCGGCGATTGGATTGCTGGGGGCGCTCCCGGCGAGTGAGCCACGCGTGGAGATCATCCGCAATCGACTGTCACCGCGCAATTCGGGCGCGGTGCAGGCCGCCGCGCTGGATGCGTTGGGCCAGCTCGACAATCCGCGAGCATCGGACGCCATTCTTGGCGCATGGAACTCCGCGACGCCGACCGCGCGCAAACAGATCCTGGAAATATTGCTGCGCCGGGAACGCGACGCCCTGCTTTTGCTCGAGGCCCTCGCAAGCGCAAAGATTCAATCCACCGATATCGATGCGGCTCATCGCACGCGACTGGTGGACCATCCGTCCGAGTCGGTTCGCGAACGGGCGGTCCGCCAATTCCATGCATTGACCGGAGCCCGCGAAGACGTTGTACGACAATACCGCGATCTGGGCTCGCTGCAGGCCGATCGTGAGCGCGGCAAGGCAGTATTCGCGAAGTCCTGCGCGCCGTGCCACCGGCTGGACGGCGTGGGGTTCGTCGTCGGGCAGAATCTGGCCGCTTTGTCCAACCGGTCGATGGAAGCGTTGCTGGTATCCATCTTCGACCCTAGCCGTCAGGTCGATGAACGGTTTGTGGCCTATGTCGCGACAACGGTTGACGGCCGCTCCTTCAGCGGAATCCTGGCGGGCGAATCGTCGGCGAGTATTACGCTGCGAGGTCAGGAAGGAAAGGAGCAGACCTTTCTCCGGTCGGAACTGGATGAATTACGTAGTACCGGCAAGTCGCTGATGCCGGAGGGATTGGAGAAAGATCTCCCCCGCCAGGATGTTGCCGATCTGCTGGCGTACCTTGCCGAATCGGCGCCCCCTCCCAAACAGATTCCGGGAAACACTCCCGTCGCGATCCGCGCCGACGCGCGGGGTACGCTGGTTTTTCCCGCGGTGTCCGCGGCGATTTCTGGTAACGATATTACGTTGGAAACGGAGTTTCAGAACATCGGACTCTGGCACGGCGAGAGCGATCGAGCCGACTGGACCTGCGAACTGCCGAGCGACGCCGAATACGATGTCTGGCTTGATTACGCCTGCCATAATGATTCGCAAGGAAACCGATATCTGCTCGAAGCTGGCGGTGAGCCCCTGCGCGGAATCGTAGTCGGGACGGGCGGTTGGGACCAATATCGCAAGCGCAAGATCGGGACATGGAAGCTGAGGGCCGGCTCGAGACGGATCACATTTCGGCCGGACGGGCCGATGATACGGCCAGCCCTGTTGGATCTGCGAGCCGTCGTGCTGGAGCCACGAGGCCGGGAACCCGACTGGGCGACCATCACCAAGGCGTTGTCGGTACGGCCTGCCTCGATTGATCCACGGTTTTCCACTCCCGCCGACTACGCGCGTCGAATTCTCGGTCCGGCCGTCAGCGATGCCGAGCGAACGTCGATCATCCAGTCCCAGCCTCAAATCGCGGCGGAACTGATTGCGGCGCTGGCGGACGGATTGCGATACGAGAGTGCCGAGGATCTCCAGGAGCAGTACCGTCGCATACCATGGATCTGGCGTGTGGCGATCGCGGCGGGAAAACGTAACGAACCGCTGCCCATCCGGCGAATCCTCGAGATGTCGCTGCCCGGAAACGGCGAACCGCTGCGGGACTGGCAGGCAGTAGTGATCGGAGGTGGAATCATCAACGGCATCAGTCAGTCGGGCGCATGGCCAGCCGAGCAATTGGAGGCTCTGTTAGACGACGGTCCGGGACTGCTGGGGCGCTATCGGCAGGCATTGGAACTCGCGGCGGCAATGGCCGACGATGCCAAAGTCAACAAGGGGACTCGGTACGATGCGTTACGCATGTTAGGCGTTGCATCCTGGGACAGGCGAGGGAAACAACTCGTAAAGTACCTGGCCAGGGAGGTCGATGGCGAGTTGCAGATGGGAGCGGTAAGTGGGCTTGCGGATGTCGACCACGCCGAGGCCGGCAAGGCACTGGCGGAGAGTCTCCGATTCCTTGAAGGGCAGAATCGGGCGTTAGCCCTGGATGCCCTTTTGCGTAATGTGCAACGCCAGGACTTGCTGCGGCAGGCGTTGGCCGCGGGCATCGTCCGCGAGGAGGAATTGAACGAGAATCAACGCCAGAAACTCAAGACGAAATCACCGGACTGAACCCAGTTGTGATTGCCGGTCGTACCGGGGCATGGCGGCACCGTCGCACCGCAACGCGATGGCCGATCAAGTCGAGTCCCACAGCAGGCGTTTCAGTTCGGACATCGCTACAAGATCGCGCTGGCGGCCCTCCGCTGCGAAGATATTCTCCAGATTGGAGAGGATCCGCGAGAGCCATTGATGGTGATTGGCGGGCAAGAGAACTTCTTTGTAGATCCCCATGGGCTGACCCGTAAGTTCACTGAGTCGAGCGACCGCTTCATCACGGGAAAGTGACTGGCCCTGGAAAAACGGGTCGATGATCAACCAGCTTCCGTCGGCGAACACTCGCACTAGAAAATGCCCGGGAGCGTTGATACCCTCCACCCGCAAGCCGGCTCGTTCGCCCACAACCTTGTAGACCAGCGAGAGCATGATCGGGATTCCCAAGCGGTTTTCCAAAACTGCCGGAAGGTAGCTGTTCAGCGAACTATAATAATTTGAAGTGTTGCCAGCGAATCCCTCTTGTTCAAACAGGACATCATGTAAATGAGCCAGTCGAGCCGTTTCCCGGCCGCTCTTGGCCCCTTCGCGAACGCGATCGGCCAGTTCGGTCAATCGGTCGTCGAGGGCGTCGAGCGATACATGCTCCAGCGAATGCATCGAAACGGCCGCCGCGGCACGCCAGAGCGATTCGGTTTCGTCCAGCGCGGTGAGGTGTTTTGCGAAGAGCCAATAGGCTTCCGGGCGACAAACCATGGGGTTCGCGGACACACGAGGTTCCTTTTCTGGAGACGAGATTCGGATCCTGAGCGGCATTGGCAAGCTTTTATTCTAATCGGAGCTGCGCAAAAGTCCCGTTTTTCGGCAATTGCACGAGGTGGACCCGAAACGGCGGGAGGGTTAGAATCGGGACATTCGGTGGGTTTCGATTCGTCCTGTCAGGAAGCCTTATTTGCGAGGAATCGGCTATGAAACGGGTTTTACGACGGTTTGTACGGAATGGGTGGGTTCATGGGCTGGCCATGCTGTCCCTGTTCCTGGTGACCTCCAGGGCGGGTGCCGAGATCCGCGGCACGTACCTGGAAACCCGATCGTGCCAGGTGTATACCGGCCCTTGTTTCGCAAATTCGGAGATCGGCCTTACGGGCAACGACGCGATACTGGCCTGGAGCGTGGACGAAGGAACGTACCAGCAGACCGATCTCGCTGGGCTGTCGGTCGTCATGGTTCTTCGCGCCAACGACACGTTGGCCAATGCTGGAATCGGCGACCCGACCGAAGTTCGATCGATGATTATCGTCGATGAAAATGCCTCGTCCGCGCAACGGGATGCATTGGTTGAATTCGTGAAAAGTCGTACCGGCCGCGCCGGCGAAAATGTTGTGGCGGTCAAATCGGCTCCGATCGTCATGAAACTCGACCAAGTCGAATTGACCGGCGAACTGCGAGCCGGCTCGATGGTGAAACTCACCACGCGGAAGGCTCGCAAGGGTGACTGCATCTGTAGCAATGAGATCGCCTATTATCCGCCGTTAACGGAACTGCGGAATTTTGTCCCCGGGGTATCGATGGAGGCCGAATTCAACGGCCGTGGCCTGGGAATCAAGTGGTCAACTCCCAACAGCCGGAGCGCGTACATGGGAGTGTTCGAACAAAGCTGACTCGGTAGGGTGTTTCGTGAGCGAATCGAATCTGGTGACGTCCAACATTCCGACGGCGATCGGGCTATCGCGGCCTGACGCGCAAGCCGCGCTTTCGGACCAGTCTGCATCGGGTTCGGCGTTATCCCAACAGGTCATGTCGTTGCGGATCCCGTCGAGCGGCGGAGCAGGTGGATCATCGCGGTTGGCCTGGAGTGTCTGTGTGATTCTGGCCGCCGCGACGGTCTGGCTCAGCCTGCGCATTTATGTCCAGCCTGCGGGAGCTTTGGTCGATGCCGTCGATTCGGAGCAGTCCGCCTCCGGGCAGGCGGCCGAATCCCTGCCGGTCGACGCAACGCCAGCGTCCGGTAAGTATGCGTATGAATCGAATGGCTATGTGATCGTGGCGCACCAGATTCTCGTCAGTCCGCTGGTGAACGGCCGCGTGGTGCGGCTCGACGCCGACGAGGGGCGCCGCGTCAACAAAGGTGACGTGCTGGGTGAAATCGAATCGACCGAGTATGTCGCGGAACGCGATCGGGCCCGCGCGTCGTTGGAGCTTGCCAGGGAGCGGCTGCTTGAATTGGAAAACGGAAATCGTCCCGAGGAAGTCGATCAGGCGAAAGCCGAATTGGCGGAAGTGGAAGCGCAGACCGAGCAGCTGCAAGCGGAGTGGAATCGAGGTTACGAACTGCGCAAGGCGAGTCTGATTTCGGCCGAGAATTTCGAGATTACCGACAGTAAGTTCCGGGCGACGCAACGACGGTCCGATCGTCTGCGGCTGGCACTGAAACTGATGCAGGACGGACCGCGCGTCGAACGAATCAATGTGGCACGCGCCGAAGTCAAGCAGGCCGAAGCCGATCTGGCCAAGGCCGAATGGCGACTGGGAAATTGCACGATCGTAGCCCCGATTTCCGGGACGATCCTCAAACGCAATGCAGAAGAAGGTAACCTGGTGAACCCGGTGGCAATGAACGGATCGTTCAGCCTCTGTGACATCGCCGACCTTTCCGACCTGGAAGTGTCGTTAGACGTACCCGAACGGGACATTTCCAAGGTCTTCGTCGGCCAGCCGTGCAAGGTGCGACCGGACGCGTTCAAAGCGCGAGTCTACGACGGAGTGGTGTCGCGGTTGATGCCGATCGCGAATCGGGCCAAATCATCGATTACGGTCCGCGTGAAATTGCGCGTGCCGGCCGAAGAGGAGGGAGTTTACCTGAAGCCGGACATGAGCGCGCTGGTGTCGTTTCTCAACCCCGAGGAAAAAACGGCGGATGCTCGCGGTCCGTGAGTCGGACCTCGCGGCGGGACCGCGGTATAGGATTCGGGGGAAACAGTCATTGACGCTGGGCTTCGACGCCAGCGTGGGCCGGCCCATCGAGGGCCAATCGTCAGGGGGACTATTGTGCCACAGGCCAACATCGTTCGCGTGGTGAATGTCCACAAGTACTTTCGCCGCGGCAGTGAACGGATCGACGTTCTCAATGGACTTTCGCTGGAAGTCGCGCAAGCCGATTTCCTGGCCCTGATGGGGCCGAGCGGATCGGGAAAAACGACGCTGCTGAACCTGATCGCCGGCCTTGATCGGCCCAGCGAAGGCCAGGTGATCGTGGGCACCGACGTGATCTCGTCGATGTCCGAAACTCAACTGGCCACTTGGCGTACGCGCAATATCGGGTTCATTTTCCAGTTCTATCACTTGATTCCGGTGTTGACGGCATTCGAGAACGTCGAGCTGCCGTTGTTGCTTCTACCGTTGAACGCCGCGCAGCGCCGCCAGCAGGTGCAGACGGCATTGCAACTCGTCGGGCTTTCCGACCGCATGTCCCATCGACCGGGACAATTGTCGGGCGGTCAGCAACAGCGTGTCGGCATCGCCCGTGCGATCGTAACGGACCCGACGTTGATCGTGGCGGACGAACCGACAGGCGACCTGGACGCGAAATCCGCCGGCGAGATCCTCGATCTCCTGGTGGAATTAGGCACAACTTTGCGGAAAACGATCGTGATGGTCACGCACGATCCGCGGGCCGCACAACGTGCGCATCGCGTCCAGCACCTGGACAAGGGGCTGCTGGTCGACAAACCGGCCATGGCGTACGAGCATGCTTGATTCGGAGCGGTCCGCGCACAGAATTCGCGAACCATCGGTTGGGGAGCCTTGCGAGCGATGAAGTACCTGACTTTGATTCTCAAGAACATCCGCCGCAATCCGCTGCGCACGTTGCTGACCGCGATGGGCACCATGATGCTGGTGTGTGTCGTGACGCTGATCTGGTCGGTGCTTTCGTTCCTCGATCGGCAGACATCGGAAAAGAGCCAGAATCTCAAGTTGATCGTGACGGAACGCTGGCAACTTCCCAGCCAGATGCCGCTGTCCTATGCCGACATTTTGTCGAAAGGCGCGCCACGCGAACCGAACGACTTGACGATCGCCGACAGGGACTCGATGACCTGGCAGTTTTTCGGTGGATCGACCGAAGAGGACCCGCGCAATCGCAGTCCCGACAGCATCCTGTTCGCTTTCGCGCTGGAACCGCCCAAATTGGCGACCATGATGGACGAGCTGGACGAACTGGGAGGATCGGTCGCGGCGGAATTTCAGCGCGTCGTCGATAAACTGGCCGCCAATCGACAGGGACTGGTGGTGGGCCAGAGCCGACTCGATTTGCTCAAGCAGAAAGTCGGCGGCCGGCTGACTCTTTTCAGCCTGAATTATCCCGGAATCAAACTCGATCTGGAAATCGTCGGGACGTTTCCGCCCGGCCGATACGATCTCAGCGCGGCAATTCACCGCGACTACTTGAGTTCCGCGATGGACCAGTATGAGCGGGAAACGGGTCGCCGGCATCCGATGATAGATCGGACTCTGAATCTCGTCTGGTTGCGGGTGAAGGACCGCCAGGAAATGGCGCAGGTTGCCCAGCAGATCGAATCCTCGCCGCAGTTCCGCAATCCACAGGTCAAAGTCGAAACGGCATCGTCGGGAATTGCGGCGTTCCTGGAAGCGTACCGCACCTTGATCTGGGGAATGCGCTGGCTGCTGATGCCCGCGATCATTACCGTACTGGCCGTGATTATCGCCAATGCGATCAGTATCAGCGTGCGCGAGCGTCGTACGGAACTGGCCGTACTGAAGGTGCTTGGCTTCCGTCCGAATCAGTTGTTGTGTCTGGTGGTCATGGAAGCGCTGGCGATCGGCGTGAGCGCTGGGTTGTCGAGTGCGCTGGCGACGTACCTGTTGATCAATTTGGGATTTGGTGGCGTGACCTTTCCGATCGCGTTTTTTTCGAAGTTCTTCATCCCGTGGGAAGCGGTTGTCCTGGGAACGATCGTGGGTGCCGGAACAGCTCTGGCGGGCTCCGTCGTGCCGGCCTGGTCGGCGCGGAGCGTCAAGGTGTCCGAGGTATTCGCCAAAGTCGCTTGAAGCGAACAGGCAGGGGAGTTTTGATTCGATGCTGACGGAAGCAACGCTACGCTGGATCGGTGGACTTGGCGCCGCGATCGTATGTGTCTGCCTGCTCGCGATCAGCGGCGCCGTGCCGTTGCGCTACAACTTTCGCAATCTCACGGTGCGCTGGCGAACCACGTTGCTGACGGTCATCGCATTTACGTTCGTCATCGGATTGTTGACGGTCATGCTGTCGTTTGTGAACGGCATGCAGCGACTGACCGAAAGCAGCGGCAGGGATACGAATGTCCTGGTGATATCGGCCAGTGCGACCGACGAGGCATTTAGCAGCCTGACCCCGGAGGCGGTCAGTGGGATCGAGAATCTGCCCGGCATTTCCCGCGAGGGTGAGCAGCCACTTTGCAGTCGCGAAACCTATCTGGTAGTGAACCAGCCGATCGAGCAACCGCGTTCGGAAGGTCCCAAGCGGCGGTTCCTCCAGTTGCGTGGCGTCGACAACGCCGAGATTGCCGCTCGCGTCCACGAAGTTCGCCTGCATCCGGGCGGAAGTTGGTTCTCCGCAGCCGGTGTCCAGCAGGGCGACGCGGATGACGACGAGACGGTTGTGGAAGCGGTGATCGGAGAAGGGGCTGCGCGGGAATTAGGCCGCGACGCATCGAATTGGCAGAGGGACTCCGTCAAGGCGCTGGGGCGACTGGATGTCGGCGACACGATTTCGATGGGCGGCCGGCGCTGGCGAATTGTCGGTGTCATGCAGTCGGCCGGGTCGACGATGGATTCGGAGATCTGGACCTATCGTCCTCTGGTTGCATTCATTTTTGGCAAACAGTCGTACACCACGGTTGTCGCCCGTTGTGCCAGTTCCGCCGCCGCCGGAAAGCTCGCCCAGTTCCTCGAAAAGGAGTACAAGGTCGCGCCGATCAAAGCGTTTGTGGAAACGGCCTATTACGCCGGGCTCTCCGGAACGAACCAGCAGTTCACCGTGGCGATCATGGTCGTGGCGTTTGTGATGGCGGTTGGAGGAGTGTTCGGCATCATGAATACGATGTTCGCCGCGATCAGCCAGAGAATCAAGGATATCGGCGTGATGCGGATCATCGGTTTCTCGCGCACGCAGATCCTCACGTCGTTCATGCTGGAATCGCTGTTGATCGCGTTCGTGGGCGCGGCAACCGGTTGCCTGCTTGGCAGTCTGGTGCATGGTCTCTCGGCAACCAGCGTCGTCGGCAGCGGCCAGGGCGGCGGCGGCAAGACGGTTGTTTTGAAGCTGGTCGTGGACAGCGGGATTCTCTCCAAGGGGATGATCCTGGGAATCGTGATGGGATTTGTCGGCGGACTACTGCCGGCGGGCGGCGCAATGCGCCTCAAGCCGCTGGACGCTGTGCGCTGAAACAACGGCGGCGTCCTCGAGCATGCCGTCAAACGTACCGCCGCGCGCGAGTCACCGCGGACGTCGGCGTGCGAGGGGGAATGGTCGGCAGTGCGATTCGATCGCGCGAAGATGCGGGAGAATGAACTCACGTGGAGCGGCGGCTAATGATCACTTTGATCTGCCTGTTATGTGGTGCGTGGTTCTACTGGATGGCGAACGGGCTGGTTCAGGACCAGGAGCCTCGGGCGGCGACGGTCTTTGAGATGCCGCGGCTTTCCGAGCGGCTGACCGCCGCAATTCGGGAACAGAAATGGGCCGCCGCCGAACCGCTATGCCGAAGGATGGCCGAAGTGGTTCCCGACGATGCCGGGACTCGATACAACCTGGCCTGTATCCTGGCTCGAATGGATCGCCTCGACGAGGCGATGCAGAGCCTCGAAGCGGCGGTTGCGCGGGGATTCCACGACGTTGACCTCGTCCAGCGGGACGACGATCTGCAGTCGCTGCGCGACCAACCAGCGTTTCCGTCACTGCTGGATGCGATGCGAAATCGCCGGCGGACAACCGGTGATGCAATCCAGCCGAATGCTACTCGAGCCGAGTCGCTCAACACCCGCTTCGCAGAACTGCGAAATCCCGAACCGCGTGGCGCGACACCGGCGACGCCTCGCGACGGGCAGGTACTGATTGCCGAAGAGTGTACGCGGTGGAATTCCAGCCTGGGGATTTTTCAGTGCTTCGTGGAGCTCGATGCGACAGCCGCGGAGCGGCCTGTGGCAAGCGGGAAGGGGGTCGTTGGCGACCTGTTGCGCCGCTGGTATCAACAGGGAACGGCCGCCGGAAATGCCGGCGACCTTTACGACAACCATGATTCCGATCACTCGAATATGGACTTTGCCAGCTTTCCGCAACTGACACGGATCGAATTCGACGACCGTGCTCGCAGCACCGGCGTGCACCACGGTCTGCAGACTCTGTTCAGCTACAACCGTGTGACGATTGGAAATTCCTCGACCGCCGTGACCGGAGGCCCACTGTGGCGCAGCTTGCCACGCCTGGCACTTACGCAGGGGCGCCACGCTTCCATCCTGTTCGCCCAATACCATGCCAATCAGCTCTACGTTTATCCTGAACACCGTGACCACGATCCGGGTACAAACGGTGAGAACGGTCAGGGGTATGGCGACCTGTTACCCTGCAATACGCCCTACCTGATTATCTCGCAAGGCTCGTCCGGTTCCGATCGCGTATTCTTGGACGCCTTGGCCGCAACTCTAGCCGCATTCCAACCCGAGGTGAAGCGCCGGCTGATCGAGACCGGCCTGTTGATGCCAACCCTGCAGAGAGTACTACGTGGTACTCTGAAGTCCGTGGCCCGGGATGAAGACTACTTTTCCGGGACCGCCCACCCCTCGGTATTTGACGGCGAACAGGTCAATGCCGAACGCATGGTCCACATGGCGCATCAGATGTCGCTGGAAACAATTCCACCGCTGGTGGAATTACGGGTGATCGCCGAGGAACCGGCCGAGCCGGGGCGCGACTATTTCGACGCCTATCGCGGCGAAGTTCTGCTCAATACGCCGCAGGCCGTGGCTCGTGTCGCTCGTTCGTTGCGATACACGCGCCGGATGGTCGTCGCGGCCGAGAGCAGGCTGGGTGGCGAGTCAACCGCATTTCCGCTGCGCTGGGTGATCCTGCGCGGTTCCGCCGAGAAGATCAGGCTGGTACCGCGCAACGAATCCGGCTCGATCATGGAACTACAGATCGACTACCACGGCCGCCGACCCATTTCCGGAGATGGCGGCTTGGAATCGAGCCGCGTCGACATCGGTGTATTTGCGGCGCGGCAAGATGTCGTGTCCGCACCAGCGTTTATCTCGGTCTATTACCTCGACAATGAACTTCGGGAATACGACGACGACGGCCGCATCCGTCGCGTCGACTATGCGGACGAACGCGCGGATCCACGGGCCGCCGCCGAACGGGCCGGCAATTCACGCGCGGCGACGAACTACGTTGATCCGCTGATTTCCGTGCGCAAGAACTGGCGCGACGAGTACGACTACGATCAGGCCGGAACCATGCTCGGTTGGACGCGGATTCGCGGCAACGAGCGGGAGGAATTCAATCCCCAGGGCCAACAGATCGTGCGAGGTACGGACGGAATGCCCGATCGTGTGCTGCGCGTCGAATATCAGCCTCGGTCGCGACCCAACCTGCCGCCAATCCTCGATCAACGATTGCCCAGCAAGGGCACTTCGGACTAAGCTGATACTCAGTTCAACTGAGCTTACCCCGCCGCCACGCACCGTTCCGTCCGAGTCCCCGTGGCGTCCGCGGAGGAAACGGAGATCTGGTCCATGACGATCCTTGAACGACGAAGATGCGTGATCCTGGCCGTTTTCTCGATCGGCCTGATGCTGCTTGCCGCCCTGTCGAGCCCCATCGGAGCGGCCGACCGCGACGCCAACAATGAACATTGGGCATTCCGGGGCGTTGTGGCACCCGATCTGCAGCTTCTCCAGACAACCGCCTGGGATCGGTCGACGCTCGACCTGCTGCTCCGCGAAACGATGGTGGGCCGTGGATTTCGGCCCGCCGCCGAGGCGGAGCCGTGGCAACTGGTCCGGCGCGTTTCTTTTGACTTGACCGGGCTTCCCGCCGACATCGATCTGCTTGATGAATACGAATCATCGCCATTGCCAGACCGTTTCGAACAATTGTTCGATCGGCTGGTGGCTTCTCCCGGATACGGGGAACGATGGGGGCGACACTGGCTGGATATCGCCCGCTACGCCGATTCGAACGGATTGGACGAGAATGTCGCGCACGGCAATGCCTGGCGATACCGCGATTATGTCGTCCGCAGTTTGAACCAGGACAAGCCGTGGGATCGGTTCGTGCTGGAGCAGCTCGCGGGGGATCTGTTGCCGGCCGCGAGTGACGAGGAGCGTCACGAGTTGCTGACCGCGACCGGCTTCCTGGCGATCGGCCCGAAGGTGCTCGCCGAAGTCGACGAAACCAAAATGGAATTGGATATTGTCGACGAACAGGTCGATACGGTCGGCAAAGCCCTGCTGGGGATGACGATCGGATGTGCTCGTTGCCACGACCACAAGTTCGACCCGCTCGGCACGGCGGACTATTACGCGCTGGCCGGGATCTTCAAGAGCACGAAGACCATGGAGAACTTGAAGAAGGTCGCCAAGTGGCACGAGAACCCGCTGATGACCCCCGAACTGGCGGCCCGCAAAGCGGAATTTGAAACGCGGTTACAGCAACAACGCGAGTCGATTCAGAAAGTCGTGCAGGCGGCGGAGGAAACGATACGCGCCCAAGCCGAGAACAAGGAGCAACTGCCGAAAAATCTCGAACCGATGTTCCCCGCGCCGGTCGCCGAGGAACTGAAGAAACTGCGTGAACAGCTGACGACGATGGAAAAAGAGGGTCCCCCTATTCCCTCGGCGATGGGCGTCGCCGAGGGAACGCTGGTCGATTTGCCGATCCATGTGCGCGGGAGTCACCTGACCTTAGGTGAAATTGTGCGGCGCGGCATTCCCTCGGCGCTTGGGCCGATATCCGCGGCTCCGATCGATCCGGCCTCGAGCGGAAGAATGGAATTGGCCCGCTGGCTGGCCTCCGACGCCAATGCCCTGGCGCGACGTGTGGTTGTCAATCGGCTCTGGCGCTGGCACTTCGGGCGAGGATTGGTGCGAACGACTGACAATTTCGGGCTGCTGGGCGAATCTCCATCGCACCCCGAACTGCTGGAATGGCTCGTCCTGCAGTTTGCCCGTGACGGTTCTTCGTGGAAGCGGTTCCATCGCCGAATTCTCACCTCCGCGACCTACCAGCAGAGCAGTCTGGCGGCGCCCGACAAGGTGGCAAAAGACCCGGAAAACGAGTTATTCTCGCGATTTCCGTTGCGGAGGCTGGAGGCGGAATCGATCCGCGACGCGCTGTTGTTTGTGAGCGGATCGCTCGATCGCCGCATGGGCGGCTCGTTGCTTACGGTCAAGAACCGCGAGTATTTCTTCGATCACACCTCGAAGGATCTGACCGACTATCGCAGCCCTCGGCGGTCGCTTTACCTGCCGGTGGTCCGAAATAATGTCTACGACGTCTTCCAGTTACTCGATTACCCCGACGCCGCGGTGCCGAACGGCGATCGAGCAACCACGACCATTGCGCCCCAGGCGCTCTGGATGATGAACAGCGAATTCGTCGCGGAAGTGAGTGCCCAGTGCGCGGCGACAGCCTGTGGGACGGGCTCCGCCGATGAGAAACAGACGATGACGGGACTCGTCCGCCGACTTTTCCAGCGCCCGGCGGCCGATGGGGAGTTGGAAGCACTGCAGCGATTCCTGGGTGAATTACGCAATGCGCTGGCCGTGAGCGAGTCGGACGAAGCCAATCGGGTCAGGCTGGCATGGAGCACGCTCTGCCACACCTTGATGGCCTCCAACGAATTTGTGTATGTCCCTTGAGCGAAGCAGCGGCGGTTCGACAATGAAAAGCCTGGCGTGGAACCAACGCAACGAGACAAGCCGTCGGCAGATGCTGGCAGGGTCTGCGCTCGGGTTTGGAGTGTTAGCGCTGGCGGATCTTCTGCGGGCCGGATCGGAACCGGATGCTGCGCCAGGGCCCGAGAACGGTGCTTCCGCCGACAACCCGCTGGCCGCGCGTACGCCCCATTTTCCCGCTCGGGCACGGCGAATCATATTCCTCTTCATGAAAGGTGGTCCTTCACACCTCGACACATTTGATTATAAACCGCTGCTGGCTCGCGACGACGGAAAGCCGTTGCCGTTCGCAAAACCGCGAGTGCAGTTCGCCCCAACCGGCAACTTGCTGAACACGCCCTGGAAATTCCAGAGGCATGGTGCGTGCGGCCATTGGGTCAGCGAGCTGTTTCCCCACCTGGGGCGGCATGCCGATGACTTATGCATGCTGCATTCGGTGCATGGAACGAATCCGGCCCACGGCGGAGCACTGCTCAAGTTGCACACCGGCAGCGACAGTTTCGTGCGGCCCAGCATCGGATCGTGGGTGAGTTACGGGTTAGGGACGGAAAATCAGAACCTGCCGGCGTTCATATCGATTTGTCCGACACTGGCTCATGGCGGAATCAATAATTGGGGTGCCGCGTTTCTGCCGGCCGCATACCAGGGGACGCCGCTTGGAAATGCCAGCGTGCCCTCCGACAAGGCGCGGGTAAAATATATCGAGAACCCCTGGCTGCCTCGCGAGATTCAGCAGCGGCAACTCGAGCAACTGTCGCAGCGCAATCGGGAGCACCTGCAGCGCTTCAACGCCGATCCGACGCTGGACGCCCGCATTCGCTCGTTTGAATTGGCATTCCGAATGCAACGGGAAATGCCACAAGTCGAGGACCTCTCGGCGGAATCAGCCTCCACGCTGCGTCTGTACGGGATCGATCAACCGGCCACGGCGAATTTCGGACGGATGTGCCTGCTGGCACGCCGCTTCGCCGAAAGAGGCGTGCGCTTTATCCAGGTCACCCATAGTGATAACAAGGTGCAATGGGACCAGCACAGCGATCTCAAGAATGGACATGAAAAAAACGCGGCGGAAGTCGATCTTCCGATTGCCGGACTGCTCAGCGACCTGAAAGCCCGAGGAATGCTCGACGATACACTTCTCTGGTGGGGTGGTGAGTTCGGTCGGACGCCCACCGTGGAAGGCAGCAACGGACGGGACCACAACCCCGAAGGATTCACGATGTGGCTGGCGGGCGGCGGGGTCAAGCCGGGATTCCGGTATGGTGCCACGGACGATTACGGCTTCTTCGCTCGCGACGATAAGGTGCATATCCATGATCTGCACGCGACCCTGTTGCACCTGCTTGGATTGGACCACGAACGGCTTACGTATCGTTACGCGGGACGCGATTTCCGGTTGACCGACGTTCACGGCGAAGTTGTTCACCCGATCATGCTCTGACCAAACAGGCTGGTTCGCCTCGTACTTCGCGCGGCTTGAATCCCACGCGCTCGTGAATCTGACGATCGGGCACCGACTTGGCGGGGAGTTGCTCAAGCTTGCCGGATTTTCTTTAGAAACCGTCGGCAAAACCCGTTGTTCGAAGAAGCTTGGTTCTGCGCGTCGCCGTAGCTGGGCGAACTGGGAGGCGCTGGCAAAGGAGCGAAACAAGTGAAAATCTCGTCATGGCATCCAATTCACGTGATGGCCGGCAAGGAGTTGATCGGAGATACCACGGAATCCCTCGCACAACCGGCTCTTCTCGCACCGTCCGCTCCTGGATTGGAAACCATCCTGCTCATTCACGGTACCTTCGCCAACAGCAGCGATAAGGAAGAAGGGGATTGGTGGACGCCGGGAAGTGATTTCTGCCGCGACCTGGATGAAAAATTGCGAACAAGGGGTTCCGCAGCCCGCTGCTGGGAACACTTGAACCGGACGTCACGGGCGAAAGTGACCCGTGATCCTTCCCGTCGATTACCCTTTGCCTGGTGCGGTGAGAACAGCGAAAAAGCGAGGCGCGAAGCGGGGCGGGCTCTGGCCGGGCGCCTGCGAGCCCTGGAGCAAGATCCTCGTATCGTTCGTTATCACCTTGTCGGACACTCGCATGGCGGCAATGTGATTCTCAATGCACTCGATGAACTGACTACCCGGCCGCAAAAACTCGGACAGGTCATCACTCTGGGCACTCCTGTGCTCTATTTTCGGCATTGGGAGTCGTTGGATTACCGCTGGATTTCCATCCCGATCTACTCCGCACTGGTTTGGGCTTGTGCCTGGGCATGTCGGAACTGGCCTGGTTACGAATGGATGGCGTGTCTTGCGGCGGCAATCGTCATCATCACGATGGGAGGCGAACTGATCCGCTCGAGATCACGCACCACTCGCCGCCACCCGCACTATTACGGTTCCGGGCGCGCTAGTGCGTTCGTCTTTGCCAACCAGGAAGTGGAGCGGAAAGACCAGGGTGTTACGTCGGCGTCTCCTGGCGGTGCGGACGGCAACGTGGTCGACGAGGCGATCGCCGGACTGCTCGCGGCACAACAGATCACCCGTCAGCCGGGCAAGTTTATCCGCCAGTTCATGCAACCGAAACGACTCAGCGACTTTGCCGTGCCGGTGACGGAGCCGCCACCGGTCGACTACCGCAGCCAGATCAAAGAGACGGTCGCCTATCGGCTCTTGAGGTCGATTCAGGCAAGTCGTCCCCAAACGCTGGCGTTGTCGGCAGCGACCGTCACCGAAGAATCCGGCGAACTCGCCTTGGAGAAGGAGCCTTCGCTGCTGCGGACGCTGCTCGATGCGGCAGCGACACTGTTGCCGTTCCGATCTTTTGCCATCGTTGTGCTCTGGGTGTGCGCCACACTTCCGTTCCTGGTCCTGAAGGTCTCGATGGGGCTCTGCTCGGCAATCGCCAAGGTCACTGGCCGATTGGTCGCATGCGGCTTTGTGCGCGGGACGCACTACCTCGGCAGGATTTCGCTCCCCTTTCTGGTTCGCAAAGCGGTCTTTGGAGCTGACTCGGGGACGTTCGTGCGCGTGACCACGCATCCACCCGGCGTCGACAGTCTCGAGCCGATCAGTGACGAGTTGTTGCGCAAAGCGATAGCGATCAGCGCAAAACTCAGCGATCAGACCAGTCAGGCGCTACGCACGGTCATTTCCTCGGCCGACGTTTTTGCCGTGAAGTCGCGCATCGTTCAAGCGTTCGCCAATCCGACTCTGGCCCATAGTTTCTACTATCAATCGACGGAAATCCGCGAGCGCATTGTGCAGTTGATTGACAGTGTGCAACAGGAGGACCGTGAGGAACCGCCGGTGCGGCGAGGCAATCCGCTCGCACCGTCCTGGTTGGTGCGTTCGCGTGCCGCGTAGCCACCGGCAGTCGCTCCCACAAAATCGGATAGGGCCATTTTTCTTCCAGCGGCCTTTGACGTTTTATGACGCTTGTCATAAATTTTACGACGCAGGTCACAAAACCGGCCGTCGGCCCTGCCGGGACTTATCGAGTCCGAACGAGTGACCGGCAGCAATCAAGCGAGGAACTGCCATGCAGGGAGCAGGAGCCAATCCGACAGCCGGCGAGCTGGAGTTGCTGAATCTGCTCTGGGAGCATGGCGGACTTTCGCTTTCCGAGGTCCACGATTGTCTGGGACGCGACGTGGGGTACACGACGGTGCAAACCAGGTTGAACCGGCTGGTGGACAAAAGATGAGTGGACCGCACGAAAGTCGGCAAACTGCCGACGCGCTACTCGGCGACGATCGCGCCTGACCAGGTCCGCGAAACGCAGCTCGATCATTTTGTGGAGCGAGTGGTGTGGGGTTCCGTCGTGCCGTTGGTCGCACATCTCGTGCAGGGTGCGAAGCTGACGCCGGGTGAGTTGGCGGAATTGAAAAAACTGATCCGATCGGAAGAGAAGCGCCAGAAGCAGGTGAACGAGGAGCGCTGAGCCATGTTTGACGATGCGATCTCTGTCGTGATGCGGGCCAGCGGCTTGCTGGCGGCCAGCGGTCTGGCCATGATCGCGGGTCTACTGGTGATTCAATACTTATTGATGCGGTGGGCGATGCTTCGCTCGCTGCCACGATCATCCGTTCGATCGATGGACCAAGGACGACTTCACGCGCATGAACCGCTTCTTTGCGGGCCTGGAGCGCCGCGATATCGCGGTCGGTAATGCACGGCTGGTCGATGTGGTTCGCGAGTTGCCGCCGGAGGAACGACCGCGATTTCTGACGGGCGCACAGCCCCGCACCACGCAGTGGCGGAGAGAGTTCGCCCTTTTCTTGACGAGCAGCCGGCCGTTTGCCAGGAATTTCGCCAATCGGCTCTGGTACCACATGCTGGGCCGCGGCATTGTGCATCCGGTGGACGATGTCAGCCGCGAAAATCAGCCTGCGGTTCCGGAGTTGCTGGAGTGGCTGGCGGACGAAGCACAGCGTACAGGCTTTGACGTGCGGCATCTGCTGCGAAGGATCGCGACTTCCGCCGCCTATCAGCTCGATTCCCGCTCCCAACGGGGCGACGAAGAACGGTTGCGGCTGTTCGCCGTGCGCACGCTCAAACCGCTGACCCCCGAGCAGCTCTACAGTTCAACCTGCGTCGCGCTGGGTAAAACACCCAACGACGAAGAACAATTTCAGTTTGTCCGCGGTTTCCTCGGCGACGCGCTCGATGGCGACTTTGGTTCGATCTGGGAATACCGTGAAACCGTCCAGGGCATGATGTCGCGGCTGGTGGAATCGCAGACTCCGCCTGCCCGGGACTTCGACGAGCTGTTTCACAGGATTCTCGGCCGATCCCCGAGTGAATCCGAACGGGCGGCGCTGGCCTCGCGACCGGCGAGAGAAGTCTGTTTCGTGCTGCTGCATTGCAACGAGTTCGCCTTCAACCACTGAGCGATCCGAGACATCCATCGCAACGCCTTGCGGTCCGTTCCCATAACAGGCCAACAACCCAGGAGCCGTTTATGAGCATCTCCTCCGCACGACGCCATTTCCTGCAAGGATCACTGGGGGGACTGTTCGCCTTCGCGATGCGGCATCGGGCCGAGGCAATTTTTGCCGCCGCGCGCCCCGAACAGACCAAACGTTGCATTGTGCTCTGGATGGCGGGCGGTCCCAGCCAATTGGAGACCACCGATCCGAAACCGGGCGCGGCCACCGGCGGCCCCACGACCTCGATCCCGACCGCGGTCGCGGGAATCCAGATTGCCGCAAACCTGCCAGAACTGGCAAAAAGAATGCAACACCTGAGCCTGCTGCGGGGCTTGACCTCCCCGGAGGGCGATCACAACCGCGGGGAGTATTTCCTGCATACGGGTTACCCGCTGGTGCAGGCCTTCCCCCGTCCCTCCCTCGGCGCGATCGTCTCCCACGAGAATCCGCCGCAGGACATCCCACATTTCGTCTCGATCGGCGCCCGCGGCTTTGGCCCCGCATATCTCGGTCCGGATCACGCTCCGTTCGCCGTCGAGAACCCAGAGTCCGCCGTTCAACTGATGACGGGACTGCGCAGGCAGCGAGGACTACTGCGGGAACTGGATGCGTTCGACGTGGCGTTTGATGCGGAACATGCCGATTCCGCGCTACAGCGCCGCAGATCGTCGCTGCAGCGCGTCGAACGTCTGCTGGCGACACCGTTCGTCAAAGCGCTCGACCTGCAACAGGCGCCGCCGCAGGATCGCGAACGCTATGGAGACAGTGAATTCGGCAAACGCTGCCTGCTTGCCAGACGGCTGCTCGAAACGGGCGTCCGATTCGTCGAAGTGACGCATGGGGGATGGGATACCCACGACAACAACTTCACGAACGTCGGCCGACTCTGCTCGGAAATCGATCGCCCCTGGTCCGTACTGATCGATGACCTGCGCGCGAGTGGCCTATGGCAGGAAACGCTCGTGCTCTGGATGGGAGAGTTCGGTCGCACGCCGCAGATCAATGGGAATAGCGGCCGCGACCATTTTCCCAAAGTGACCCCCGTGGTCCTCGGCGGCGGCGGACTGCAAGGAGGGACCGTGCACGGAGCAACCAATGCCACCGGC